>Ga0182024_10002326_pt1 | contig 47410 bp, 35 predicted proteins | sample P32metaG_FD_120480 | JGI IMG/M metagenome (GOLD analysis project Ga0182024, IMG submission 120480) | Permafrost microbial communities from Stordalen Mire, Sweden - P3-2 metaG (Illumina Assembly) | ecosystem: Environmental > Terrestrial > Soil > Wetlands > Permafrost | place: Sweden: Stordalen... | reverse complement strand
TTGAGATCAACGCGATGAAAGCGGTCGTTCTCGCCGCCCTGATGCTTGCGCTGTCCGGTTCGGCCGCTTGTGCCGACGATATCGGCGGGACGGGTCATATCGAGCCCAAGGGGGGTATCGTACTGCTCAACGGCGTGCCGGGAGCCCGGGTTCTTTCCATTTCCGTTCGCGCCGGCCAGATGGTCAGGCGCGGAGATCTCCTGATGACGCTCGACGATCGGGAGGAGCGCGCCAGCGAGCAGATTGCGGAGCTGGCCCTTTCACAGGCCGGCAAGGATGCCGCACAGAATCTTGCCGCCGAGCTGACGGCAGTGCGCATAGACGAGGAGCACCGGCAACGAGCCATGAGCGACGCAAACGCCTATCGTTCGCTGGGACCGGACGCGACCTCACAAAAACAGCTGGCCGATTACAATCAGGCGGCCGAGGAGGCGCAGCTTCAACTCGGCGTCGAGCGCAAGAAGGAACGTCAGGTTCGCGCCGACAACGCCGTGAGCATAGCGAGCGCCGCCCGGCGGTTGGACATCGAACGGCAGAAGCTCGCACTCTACCGCGTGACGGCGCCGAGCGACGGAATGATTCTTCGAATCGACCAGCATGTGGGAGAGAGTCTCAATGGCGGTCCGGCAATCGAAATGGGCGACATCCGCACCATGTATGTGATCTGCCAGGCTTTCCAGGGAGACCTGCTGAAGCTCCGGCCCGGAATGCGCGCGACCATCAAGAACAGTGCGTTTGCAAAATCTCTCACCGGAACGGTCGAAAATGTGGGTCGTCTCGTCGACACCAAGGCCCAGCTCGGCGACGTCAAAATCCGGCTCGACGATCCGGCCGTCGCGAGCAGGGTGGTCGGCATGGAAGTCGAAGTGCAGATAGCGCGGCAGCACTGATCCGAAGCTTCGAAGCGCGAGTGCGTTCGGCCGTCGCCGCCGCGCGAACAACATCGAGGAGCCCCGGGATTATCAGCATCTTGCGCCGTGTCTGGACTGAAGCATTCTCGATCTCCGGGCCGATTCCCGGCGTGGCCTGCTTCACGGTGGCGATCGCCAACCTTTTGCAGCACCGATTCCGCCTGCTCGCAGCGCTGGCCGGCGTCGCAGTCGCGCTTTTTCTTCTGATCCTGCAGATCTCCGTCCTGGATGCTGTACGCGCCAAAGTCACCATGCTTTACGACGATTTCAATTTCGACCTGGTCGCCGTGCCCGACACTTACCAATTCCTCATGACATTCGAGTCTTTGAACAGGGTGGTGCTCGACCAGGCGCGCGCGACGGGGGATGTCGCGCAGGCGTTTGGCCTCAACGTCGACATCGTGCACTGGATGCAGTGGCCGTCGAAGAAGGTTGCCTACCTTTTCCTGATCGGTCTCGACGACCCGGGAGCCTTTGTGCGGGACCCGGTTATCCGCAACGAGATGGCGTCGCTGGTCACCCCCCATTCCATTTTGCTCGATTCCTATTCCGAACCCGATATCGGTCCTCTCGCGACAGGCACCACGGCCAAGATCGGCGACGAGCAGGTCTCCGTGGCCGGTCACTTCAAGCTCGGCCTGTTTTTCTATGCCGAGGGGAGCGGGATCGTTCGCAACACCGACTTTTCGCGCCTCGCCGGCCGCGTTTCGGATTCGATCAGCATTGCGCTGTTTCAGCTTGCTCCGGGTGTGGAACCGCAAAAGGCCAAAGCCGATCTGCTGCAGACATTTCCTTCGCACACGCTCGTGTTCACGCGCGGCGAACTCCTGCAGCAGGAGCGGGATTATTTTCTCTCCATACGACCCATCGGGATCATGATTTACATCAGCATGCTCATCGCATGCCTCGTGGGCGCCATAATTATCGTGCAGGTGCTCTCGACGGAAGTCTCGAATCGAATGAAAGAATATGCGGTCCTGAAGGCCATGGGATCGAGCCCGTCTTTCGTCTACGGAATCGGCGTTGCGCAGGCGGTTCTTCTGGGTCTGGGCGGCTTGCTGCCGGCGTTGATCGCGGGCGCTTTCGTCCTGTGGTTCATCCAGGATCGCACGCACCTCGACGCCGAGCTGGGGCTCGCGCTCATGGAGAAAATGCTTGCGATCACGTTCGGCGCGGCCATCTGCGCCGCCGCGGCGGTGTTGGGCCGCGTGCATCGCGCCGATCCGGCGGCGCTCTACTGATGGCGCCGCGGTTCGGACTTGGTTTGCGCCTTCTCGTCCACAACCGGATCCGGCTGCTGATTGCGTCGGCGAGCGTCGCCATGGGCGTTGTCATCGTCTTCGTCGAACTCGGCCTGTTGCTCGGCGTGCTCGATGCACAGGCCCTGATTGCCAACATGGTTCGCGGCGATCTCCTGATCATGAACATCGCCCGGATCAACCTTCACCGTTGGGACAAGATCGACCCCGTAAGGCTCGACCAGGCCGCGGCGGTTCCCGGAGTGGCGCGGGTGACGCCGCTATACGAGGATCACGTCGGCTTGCGCGATCCGGACGACAAACGGGTGAGGCGGATTATCCTTTATGCCTTTCCACCGGGAGATATTCCGTTCAAGCTTTCCAATCCGGCGGCTGTTTCACACGCACTGAAGATTTCTCATGGCTTTCTCTACGATCGGCTTTCCCGCCCGATTTTCGGCAAATTCGCGGCCGGCGACGACATCCAGATCGACAAGGTCCCTCTGCGCGTTGGCGGATATGTCGAAATCGGAGCCGATATCGTCAACGATGGCAATATCCTCATGAGCAAAGGCGACTGGCTCACGCATTCGCCGGAGGCGAAACCGATCATGGGCATTATCCATCTCAAGCGCGGTGTCGCCCTCGAACGCGAGCGCCGCGCGATTCTTGCAGATCTGCCGCAGGACGTCGCAGTCCTGACGCCAGGCGAGACGGCCTGGAGGGAAAGCGTTTACACGCTGCGGTCGGCGCCGGTCGGCATTCTCTTCGCCGTGGGAATGCTGGCGGGGTTGGTCATCGGCACGATCAATTGCTATCAGGTGCTGTACAACGAAATCGGCGATCACCTTCCCCAGTTCGCCACGCTCAAGGCGATGGGCTTTTCCAATGCGTTCCTTCGCCGCGTGATTATCGAACAGGCGGCCGTTCTTGCGCTTGCAGGTTTCGCCGCCGGCCTGTTTTTTTCCTCGATCGCGGACAGGTATATTGCCGGTCAATCGATGCTTCCCATAGGGATCACCGTTCCTTCGGCGCTCCTTGTCGGCGTCCTCACCCTCGCGATGTGCATGACAGCCGGACTGATCGCGATAAAGCGCGTGGCCGTGGCAGATCCGGCAGCGCTGTATTGAACCTGCGATGAACGAGCTGACGCAGATTCGACTTCCGCTGGGAGCTCCGACAGCTGCCCGGCCTGCGGTGGTGGCCGAAAAGGTGAACTTTGCCTTCGATGCGGGCGCGGCGCGCAAGCAAGTGCTCTTCGACGTGGACTTCGTGCTCGAGCGCGGCGAGTTCGTGATTCTCACCGGGCCTTCCGGCGCGGGCAAGACGACGCTGATGACGTTGATTGGCGCATTGCGGTCTCTGCAGTCCGGAAGCATTCGCGTGCTCGACATTGAACTTGCCGGCCTGCCGGGAAAGCGACAGCGCGACATTCGGCGAAAGATCGGTTTCATCTTCCAGGATCACAATTTGTTCAATGCGCTCACGGCGTTTCAGACCCTGTCGCTCGCCATGGAAGTCGCGGGCAATCGTCCGTCCCGCGGGGAGGCGCGCAGACGAGTCGCGGCGCTGCTCACCATGCTGGCGCTGGAATCCAAGATCGATTCGAAGCCGCGTCAGCTGTCCACGGGCCAGAAACAGAGGGTGGCGATCGCGCGCGCGCTCATCAACGACCCGCCGATCATTCTCGCCGACGAACCTACGGCCTCCCTCGATGCGGACACTGCTGCGCTCGTCATGAAGCTTCTGAAACAATTGGTCGAGGCAGGAACGTCGGTTCTCATGGTCACGCACGACCACCGGATTTTTCCCGCCGCGAACCGTATCGTGACAATGGTCGACGGCCGGGTCGACTTGTCAAAATGATCGGTCCCGTCGCCACGCTTCTCCGCTTCGCGCGCTCGCCGCACCGATCGCGCGACGGCTTCCGGTCGTGGCAAATTCTGTTCGCGGCCGTTCCCGCCTTTTTTCTCCACGAAGCTGCCTGCGCAGAGACGGGGGCAGCGATCAGCCTGACGGATTCGATCCGCAATGTGCTCAGGGCCGACAACGACGCAATACGATTGCAGGACGAGAGAGTGGCGACCGCCTCGGCGAATGTGAAAACCGCGGGCGGGGCATTCGACTGGGCGGCGCAGGCGCAGGGCGGCTGGCAGGCCCTCTATGTTCCACGCGCCCAGTACGGAGTAGTCCCCGGTAAGGGGGTCCTGACCAACAACACCGACATTCTCAGCGCGTATTACTATTCGACAAGTATCGGCCGCGAATTTCGCAACGGAATTCAGATCGCGCCCGGTATCACCGCCTACCCGAGCACAAGCGGAGCAACCACTGCGCAGACGTTCGGGCTGACGGCGTTGCGACCGAGCTTCGGCCTGCGAATTCCGCTCCTGCAGGGGTTGGGCGAAGAGGCCGCCGATTCGGCCGAGCTCTCCGCCAAGGCGACGCTGACCGGCACGCGTTTCGATCGCGATTTTGCTATCGCACATACCGTGCACGATGTCGTGCAGATCTACTGGCGATGCATTGCTGCCGACAAGATCGCACACATCTCTGCGCAGTCGCTACGCAATGGAGACGAATATTCCTCCTCGCTGAAGCTCCTGGCCCAAAAGGGCTTTACGGAGCCGACCGTGGCCCAGCAGTATGCGGCAGCGAACGCGACCCGAAAGGTCAGCCTCGACCAAAATCAGGACGCCGTATTGTCATGCCGGCGCGACCTTGCTCTCGCGACGACGGGGCGAGCGATTGGGGAAACGCCGGCGCCGGCGGGGGATTTGCCGGGAATGGAGGGCCTTGATGCAGCCGTCGCAGCCCTGAGCGAATTGCAGCTGGACGATCTTGCTCTCAACAACCGCTCGGATCTGAAAGCCGCACGCGAATACATTGCGGCGGCGCTGGCGACCCGCCGCGGTACGGAAGACAGCAAGTCGCCCGTCCTCAGCCTTCAAATCGATCCAACGCGCGCCATCGTCAGCTATACGCAGAGTCTCGAGAACGATGCCGCGGAGGGAAGAGACGCTGCCGCATTGTCGAGTCAGAGACAGGCCGAAATCGCCCTGCACCAGCTGGAAAATCAGGTGCAGGTGGATATCGGTGATGCGGTGCGCAACCTGCGAACGGCGCTCTCCGAATGGAAATCCGCGAGCGAAGCCGAGCGGCAGACGGAAGCTGTGGTATCGGAGGGCGAGAAACGCGTGAGGCTCGGTGTCCTTGATCGCAAGGATTTGCTTGTTGCGAAGGATCAGTTGACTCAAATCCAGTCGCAGGCCGTCAACGCACAGCTGCTGTTCGTCTCGAGTGTGGCGACGCTGCGCCTTGTGAGCGGTACGGTTCATCCCGAGCAGGAGACACCGGCTGCGAGCGCTGCCAAATTTGCGACCCTGCCGGGCTCCGGTTAGCCGGGCTATTCCGCCGATGCGATGGCGCGCATGCACCGGCCGGTGGGCGGATCGAAACCGTCGAGGCGGGGCACCACTTCGCCCGCCCCACCCTGGCAGGCCATCCACCGGAAGTCGTGCTTCACGTCCCGCTCCGACAGACTGCGGTCACTGACCAGACTGCTGAAACCGTTGGCCGCCACGCTGCCCGATATGCTGGTGTGACGGCAGGACGTGAGCGGGTTCGCGTCGCTCATTTCGCAATAGGCGAACTGAACCACCCTGGCGCATCGGTTTTGAAATCCCCAATACTCGCCGTTGCTGGCAACGCTTAGGCATTCGGATGCGTTGGATGACGCCTGCGGCGACGGTTCTTCCGACTGCAGAGCCGGCGCCGGCAAAGCAGGCGCCGCGTCGGGAGCGAACTTGACTTCCTCGACGCGCGCCTGTGAGTTGTTCCCGCCGCTTGGTTGTTCGATCACATGCACGAACGAATTCCTGACGGGTATGCGCTGCATATCATGGGGTACGCTTCCGGGCGGTGCTTGCAGTTTGTTGCCGGAAGCTGGCGTCTCCTCCGCCGCACTCGCCGACCGAAGCACCGGGTGTGAATTCGTTAGCAACCCACCGGCAGTCTCGACCGCCGGGGCCACGGCGCCTGTACCGGCTGCGCGCGCAAGCGTGGCGCCGCTACAGGCGCGGGAGGCGGGACGGACGGTGCGATGCTTTCCGGGGACGACCGCTGCCACGACCCCCAGCCGGATGGCATATTCCTCCACGGCGGCTTTTCGTTCACTCTGGCTGAATACATGCCCCGGAGGGTACCAGGTTGTGCAGGACGCGACGCCATCCGCCCTGCGCGCTTCGATTGCGAGGCCGCCTGTGGAAATCGGCTCCATCGTCTCGATAAGACCATCCGCGTAGTCGATGGCGAGCCCGTCATCGGTCGCGCGAAACAGCCCCGTTGCCGTGGACTCGTTTGATACGGTGCCAATGCGATCGTTCATGAACGTAAAATAAGTCAGTTGGTTGGCGCCGTTCGGAAGCGTGACCACGCGCTGAAATCCGCCCTCGGTCGAATTGAGTTCGACGACCGAGCCATCTACGGCGAGAAGCGTCTTTCCGAGGATCGCGTGCAAAGGCAACTTTTCGTTGCCTGCGGCCGAATCCCCTGGCTGGGCGTCGACAGCGGCGACAAGCGGCGGGGAGGGATCCGCGGGCGCCATGGGCGCCGTTGAGGAGGGCGATGCGGCCTTGGGGCCCGGTGGCGGAGGCGGTGCTACGGGATCGGAGTGGTCATCGGCGCCGGCCAGCTGGACCGTGCGAGCGGGCAAGTCGTTGTGCCAATTGCCATCATAGGTCTGGCCGTGCGCCCATGTCTGCACACCGTGACCTTCAGCACTTCCGTTCTTCCACTCGCCTTCATAGCGGTCGCCATTTGCCCAAACTTCCGTGCCTTGACCATCCGACTTGCCGTTCTTCCATTCGCCTTCGTAGCGGTCGCCATTCGCCCATGCGACGGTCGCCTTTCCATTGAGAGCGCCAGCCTTCCACTGACCGTCGAGCCTGTCGCCTTTGGCAGATACGAATGTGCCCATGCCGTCGAACTGCCCGCCGGACTGGTTGCCCTCATACTTCGACCCGTCCGACCAGACAGCGGAAACACGGCCGGTTTGCAGGACGCCGGCCGCGAACGTGCCCGTGATCGTCTCGATAGTTCGGCCATGACTGAAGAACGATAGAGTTCCCGCGCCGCTTACTGTTCCAGCCGTACAATCACCATGCCAGGTGATAGTGTCATCCGGATCGAAATCCGAATCGAACGCACGACACTTGCTTTGCGGATCGGCGATCCATTCCTGTAGCTGCCGGTCGACCGAGTTCGCGTCTGCATCGTGAGGCGCAAGAGAACCCATTGTCGAAGCTTCCGCCGCGCGCGCAATCACAGTCAACGCAATTGCCGCAGCGAAATAAAATACCCCCCGCGCGGTTCCCGACATCTGCAGCTCCGTTCCGAGGTCGAGGAATCGAGCCCCTCGCACCGAAGCCACACTTCAACGGGGACCAATCGCCGGCAAGTTAATCATGATGTGTTTGCTAATGAACGCTTTCCCGCATATTTCGGCTTGTTCTCAGATCCGGGTGCAGTGGTGCGACTTTCATCCCGGCCGGCAGTACAAGCAGCCCGTTCAGGCCGCGTTGGGGCGGTCTTCCCGATGCCCGATGGGCCGGAGATAGCTGCGCTGCCAGAACGAACGCCAACGCAGGCGAAAACTGTCGAGATAGAGGTAGACCACCGGCGTCGTGAACAATGTGAGAAGCTGGCTGACCATCAATCCGCCCACGATGGATATGCCAAGCGACTTGCTGAATCCCGAGCCCAGGCCAAGCGCCAGGGGCAGCGAGCCGAATATCGCCGCAAAGGTCGTCATCATGATGGGCCTGAACCGCATCAAACCCGCCTTGTAAATCGCCTCCCGGGCAGAAAGCCCCTCATTCCGTTCTGCATCCAGCGCGAAGTCGATCATCATGATGGCGTTCTTCTTGACGATGCCGATCAGAAGCAGCACCCCGATGAGCGCGAGCAGGGTGAACTCCGTCCCGGTGATCAAAAGCGCAAGAAGCGCGCCCACGCCTGCGGAGGGCAGCGTCGAGAGAATGGTCAGAGGATGGATGTAACTTTCATAGAGAATTCCCAGCACGATGTAGACGGCGAAGATTGCCGCCAAAATCAGGAGAGGTTCGTCGCTCATCGAATTCTGGAAAACAAGCGCGTTTCCCGCAAAGTCTCCGTGCACGGAAGTCGGTACATGTAGATTGAGCATCGTCCGAGCGATCGCGGCCTCGGCGGCCTGCAGCGAAATGCGTTCGGGCAGGTTGAAGGAAAACGTGGCCGCAACGAACGGTCCCTGGTGATTCACGGAGAGCGGCGTATTGCCCGAACCGAATCGGCTGAAGGCGGCAAGCGGCACCATGGTTTCCGGAGCCGTGCTGACGGCCGCGCCGGACGAGGCGGTGCCGCGTCCGCTGTTGGCAAGCGCGTTCATGGCCTGATTGCGGACCACGTCCGCTGCAACCTGGGCCGCGCTCGGCGCTGCCGAGTCGAGAACGATCGTGGTGCCTGCGACGGCGCCCGTCGCCTGGGTACCGCTCGCGCTGCCACCCGACGTGCTGACATAGATATCTTTAAGCGTTGCGGGGCTTTGCCAGAATTCGGGCGCGACACCCATTACCACGTGGTACTGGTTGAGATCGTTGTAGATCGTGGATACCTGCCGTTGACCGAACGCATCGTAAAGCGTGCTGTCGATCTGCGCTGGGGTGAGCCCGAGTCGCGCCGACGTTGCCCGGTCGATCACAAGATCGGCCTCGAGTGCTGCGGGGTCCTGATCGGAATTGACGTCCGATAGTTCGGGGACGGTTTGAAGGGTAGCCGTGATTTTGGGCAACCATTCGTTGAGTTCGTCCAGGGTGTCTGCTTCAAGCGTGTACTGATACGCGCCGGAGCCCTGGCGCCCCCCGACGCGAAAATTGCCGGCATTCTGCAGATGCAGCTGCGCACCGGCGAGGCTCCTTAGTTCGCGCGTCAACCGAAGAACTGCCTGGTCGGTGGTAATGCCTCGCTGGCCGGCCGGTTTCAGCTGCACAAACACGCTGCCGGTGTTGACTGCGCTGCCGCCGGGGCCGCCTCCGCCTCCACCGCCCGTAAACCCCGTGGCGTTCTGAACGACGGGATCGCGGGCAATCGTCGAGACGAATTGCGTGAATTTCTTCTTCATAAGCTGAAAGGAGATGCTTTGGTCCGCCACGATACGGCCGAACATCTCGCCGGTGTCCTCGGTGGGCAGGAAGCCTTTCGGGACGATCGCAAAAAGATAGAAATTCAGGCAGACGGTGACCGCCAGCACGAACATGACCGTTCCAGGGTTGTAAAGCGCCCAAGCGAGCGAACGGCCATACGCGCCCCGCATCGCGTCGAAGCATCGTTCCGCCAGCCGGAGTACGGGCCCCTGTCGACGCTCGGCTTCGTCGTGCCGCGGCAAATAGCGGCAAAGCATTGGCGTTGTGGTGAGGGAAACGACAAGCGAAATCAGGATTGCTATCGACAGAGTCATCGCAAATTCGAAGAAAAAGCGTCCAACCACGCCGCCCATGAGCAATATGGGAAGGAACACTGCAATGAGAGAAAGGCTCATCGAGAGCACGGTGAAACCGACTTCTCGCGCTCCTCTGAGGACGGCCTCTCGGCGCGGCAGGCCGGATTCGATGTGGCGCGTAATGTTCTCGAGCACCACGATTGCGTCGTCGACCACGAACCCGGTTGCTACGGTCAGCGCCATGAGGGAAAGGTTGTCCAGCGAAAAATTCAGAAGATACATCACACCAAAGGTACCAATCAGCGACAGAGGAACCGCGATACTAGGGATCAGCGCCGCGCGGCCGTTTCTGAGAAAAAGGAAGACCACCAGAATGACGAGCGCGATGGACAGCATCATCGTGCGTTCGACATCGCCGAGCGAGGTGCGGATCGAAGTCGTGCGATCGTTGGCGACAATGAGCCGGATGGCCGGCGGAAGCGCTGCCCTGAGATCGGGCAGCGCGGCACGGACACGATCGACCGTGTCGATCATGTTGGCGCCGGGCTGACGATACAGGATGACCAAGACCGCGGGCTTGCCATTCGTAAGGCCGAGGTTGCGAACGTCTTCGACGCCGTCGTACACGCTCGCCACATCCTGCAACCTGACAGCCGCGCTGTTGCGGTATGCGACCACCAGCGGCCGGTACTGGCTGGAGGTGCTTGATTGGTCGTTGGTATAGATTTGATACTTGAGGTTGCCGGACGCGACCGCCCCCTTAGGAGCGTTGGCATTGGCTGCCGACAGAGCGGCCCGGACGTCCTCGAAGCCGATGCCGTATTTGAACAATGCCCGCGGATTGAGATCGACACGGACCGCAGGAAGCGAGCTGCCGCCGATCTGCACCTGGCCGATTCCGTCGACCTGGCTCAGCTTCTGCTGAAGAATTGTGGAAGCCGAATCATAAATCTGGCCGGTCGACAGAGTCTCCGAGGTGAGTGCAAGGATAAGGATGGGGGCATCGGCAGGGTTGATTTTCCGGTAGGTCGGATTGCTCTTGAGAGAAGCCGGGAGATCGGTGCGCGCAGCATTGATCGCCGCCTCTACGTCACGCGCCGCTCCGTCAATGTCGCGGTCGATCCCGAATTGCAGGACGATGCGCGAGGAACCGACGGAACTGGACGATGTCATTTCGGTCACGTCTGCAATCGTGCCGAGATGGCGTTCAAGGGGCGTCGCCACGCTCGTGGACATCGTTTCCGGACTCGCGCCCGGCAGCTGCGCCGACACGAAAATGGTGGGTATGTCCACGTTGGGGAGAGGCGACACGGGCAGGAGGAAAAAAGCGACGGCGCCCGACAGCGCGAGGCCCGCCGTCAGGAGCATGGTGGCAACCGGTCGCGCGATAAAGGGCGCCGATATATTCACGGGACGAAAGGCTCCGCGTCCGGAAGTCCCCGGGCCGGGCCAATCGGGAATCGGCGCGCCAGGCGATCGAAATAAAGATAGACGACCGGTGTGGTGAAGAGCGTGAGCAACTGGCTCACGAGCAGTCCCCCCACGATCGCGATGCCCAGGGGTTGGCGAAGCTCCGATCCGGTGCCCCCGCCGAGCATGAGGGGAAGGGCCGCGAACAGTGCCGCGACAGTGGTCATCAGGATCGGACGAAAGCGCAGCAGGCTCGCCTGGTGGATCGCATCGCGGGGTTTCATGCCATCCCTGCGTTCGGCTTCAAGTGCAAAGTCGATCATCATGATCGCGTTCTTCTTCACGATGCCGATCAGGAGAATGATACCGATGATGGAAACGATGTTCAGGTCGTCTCCTGCGATCATCAGCGCGAGCAACGCTCCCACGCCCGCCGAAGGCAATGTCGAAAGAATGGTAATCGGATGGATATAACTCTCATAGAGCACGCCGAGCACGATATACACGGTGACAATCGCCGCAAGAATCAGGAGAAGTTCGTTACCTAGGGAATTCCGAAATGCGAGCGCTGCTCCCTGAAACGTTGTCGTGATGCTGCTGGGGATGCCAACGGTCCGCTCAACACTTGTGATTGCGTCCACCGCAGATCCCAGCGAATGGCCCGGGGCCACGTCGAACGACACCAGAGCGGCGGGAAATTGTCCCAGATGGTCGCGCTCAAGCGGCGCAGGCTGCTGAATCACTCTAGCGATCGCGACAAGTGGAACCTGACCTCCGGAGGCCGAAGGCAAATAGACCGACGAAAGAGATGCGAGGGAGCTTTGCAGACCTGGACTTGCCTCCAGGATGACCCGGTACTCGTTGGATTGGGTAAAGATCGTGGAGATGATGCGCTGGCCGAAGGCATCGTAGAGGGCATTGTCGATGGTCGCCGCAGTAATGCCAAAGCGCGCGGCCGTATCGCGATCCACCACGATGTCGGCGGAAAGACCCTTGTCGAGATAGTTCGTTGAAACGTTTGCGAGCGCCGGCGCGGCGGAAAGCCTAGCAATGAGTTTGGGCACCCATTCGTCAAGCGGCGATGTCGTCGCCGCCTCGAGCACGAACTGATATTGAGCGCGGCTGACCGCCGAATCCACGGTCAGATCCTGCACCGGCTGCAGATAAAGCGAGATGCCGGGCACGTTTCGCGCGGCGCGGGCCAACTGCACCATGATGCCGCTCATGCTCGCGGAGCGTCGACTGTTGGGCACAAGGTTGATCAGGACGCGACCGCTGCTGAGCGTGTTGTTTGTGCCGTCGATGCCGATAAAGGACGAAAGGCTTGCGACGTTGCGGTTCTTCAATATTTCGCGAGCCACCGCTTCCTGGCGGCCGGCCATGGCGGCGAACGAGGTTGTCGGGCCGGCCTGCGTGATACCCTGTACAAGTCCGGTGTCCTGCAGCGGGAAGAAGCCCTTTGGAATCATCACGTAGAGAAACGCGGTCAATACGAATGTCGCCAGCGTCACCACCAGCGTCAATGGCTGATGATCGAGCACCCAGTCGAGCAGGCGTCCGTACCTGGCAATCAGGCCATTGAAATACTCGCGGAATCTTCGGGCCAAACCGCTTTCGCGGCGCCCGGTGCGGCGCCTGAGAATCTTCGCGCACATCATCGGGACAAGCGTAAGCGAGACCGCAGCCGAAATCAGAATGGTAATCGCAAGCGTCATCGCAAATTCCCGAAACAGGCGCCCGACAACCTCGCTCATGAACAGCAGCGGAATCAGAACGGCGATCAGGGAAATCGTGAGGGAAACGATGGTAAAGCCGATCTCGCCGGCCCCTTTCAGCGCAGCCTGGAAGGGCGTTTCGCCCGCTTCCAGGTAACGGCTGATGTTTTCGATCATCACGATGGCATCATCGACAACGAAGCCGGCGGCGATCGTGAGTGCCATCAGGGAAAGGTTGTTCAGGCTGAATCCGAGCAGATACATGGCGGCAAACGTGCCCACGAGGGAAAGCGGCACGGAGAGGCTGGGGATAATGGTCGCAGGGACATTGAGCAGGAAAACGAAGATCACAAGGACTACGAGCACGACGGCCAGGGCGAGCTCCAGCTCCACATCGGAGACAGACGCACGAATCGTGTTGGTCCGGTCCGACAGGACTGAAACGTTCACCGATTGCGGCAGTCCTGCTTCGATCCGGGGCAGCAGCGCCTTGATGCTGTCGGCAACGGAAATGACGTTTGCACCCGGCTGACGCTGAACGTTGAGAAGGATCGCCGGCGTCACGTCGTCCCAACTGGAGAGCTGATTGTTCTCGGCGCTTTGAATGACCGTTGCGACATCGGAGAGATGGATGGGCGCGCCATTCTTGTACGCGACCACGATGTTCCGATAGTCGCCTGGCGACTGGATCTGGTCGTTGTCGTTGATCGTGTAGGCGCGCGAAGCCCCATCGAAATTGCCTTTGGGCGCATCCGAGTTGGCGTTCGCGATCGTCGTTCGCAGGTCGTCTATGTTGAGGCCATAGGCTGCGAGCGCCTGAAGATTGGCCTGAATGCGAACGGCCGGCCGCTGCCCGCCATTGATGCTCACAAGCCCGACGCCGGGTAACTGCGATATTTTCTGCGCAATGCGCGTATCGGCGAGATCCTCGACCTGAGTAAGGGCTATCGCGTTCGACATGACGGCCAGTGTGAGGATGGGCGCGTCGGCAGGATTTATCTTGGCGTACACGGGTGGTGCGGGAAGGCTCTGAGGCAAGAGGTTGCTCGCCGCATTGATCGCCGCCTGTACCTCCTGTTCGGCGATGTCCAGACTGAGGCTGAGATCAAACTGCAGAGTGATGACGGAGGCGCCGCCCGAGCTTGCCGATGTCATCTCGTTGAGGCCCGGCATTTCGCCGAGCTGGCGTTCGAGCGGCGCCGTCACGGTAGTCGTCATGACCTCCGGGCTTGCCCCGGGAAGGAAGGTCTGAACCTGGATGGTCGGATAATCGACTTCCGGCAACGCCGAAAGCGGCAAGTACGAAAAGCCGACGATCCCCACGATCATGATCGCAACCATCAGGAGCGATGTCGCGACGGGACGCAGTATAAACGGACGCGAAGGGTTCATCGGCGGACGAAACAACGCGCGAGCGTCATGAGCCGCCGTCTCCAGCGGTGCCCGTGGTCCCTCGATGCGAGTGACTTCCCCGCCCGGAATGGCGGCGGCCGCTGACCCCGCTCGATACGGAATCGGATCCTTTTGATCCCGGAATCAGAACATGCGAGCCGTCTCGCAGCCTGTCGGCGCCGTCGACAACGACCTCGGTTCCGGCTGCAACGCCATGCGTCACATCCACCCTGTCTCCGTCGGTCGGCCCGAGACTGACGGTCCGCATACTCACGGTGCGATCTGCATTGACCACAAATACGTAGTTGCCTGAAGCACCGTGCTGGACGGCAGCACTCGGGACGGTCGTCTGCCCATGCAGCGTATTCACCAACAGGAGTACATTTACGAACTGACTCGGAAACAGCCGGTGGTCGGAATTGTCGAACAGGGCGCGCATCTTGACCGTACCCGTTGTGGGGTCAATCTCGTTGTCGGCCGTCGACAACGCGCCGCTTGCAAGCTTCGTCGTCTGCGATCTGTCATAGGCATCCACCGGAAGCGCCGCGCCCACGTTCATGCGAGGCATCACGTCGGCGATGTCGTCCTCCGGCAGGGTGAAAAGCACCGACATCGGTTGCAGTTCGGTGACGACGACGATTCCGGTTGTCACGCCGACCTGCACGTAATTGCCTACGTCGAGCTGGCGCAGCCCCACCTGTCCGGCGACGGGTGCGGTGATCTTGCAATAGTCGAGATTCAGAGTCGCAGCTTCCACCGCGGCCCTGTCGGATTCGACGGTGCCGGCGTCGGTGCGTACCAACGCCTCCTGTGTCGCCAGGATTTGTTGGGAAATGGCCTTCTGAGACCACAAATCCTGGTAGCGCTTCAGGTCGACCTGGGCATTTGCGTATTGGGCCTGGTCCCGCGCGAGGGCTCCCTTCGCCTGGTCCAGGATCGCCTGATAGGGACGGGGATCAATTTCCGCCAGCACATCCCCTGCCCGCACCATCTGCCCTTCCTTGAAATCCATTCTTTGCATGATGCCGCTAACCTGGGGTTTGACCGTAACAGTGGCCAGCGGCGTGACGGCGCCAAGCGCATTCAGCGTCACCCGCACATCCCCGACTTGAGCTCGATCTACCCCCACCGGAATGGCACCGCTCGCGCCAAACCGCCCACTGTCGGTGGGCGCGGTGGTTGCCGGCCGGAGGGCCCAGATCAGCAGACCGAGCAGAAGCAGTCCCAGCACGATCCAGAGGGAGCGCTGGCCGCCGGGAATACGCGCGACATTCCAGCGGGCGCCCTGTCCGACATAACCACGTCTCGCCTCGGGCGCCTGGACGAAAGGGGTTTCTGCGTGCGGTGCGTTCATGAACCGTCTCGTTGGTCGCGATCAAGAGCGTCGGGATTTCTTCCGCGAACGGAAGTCGAACGCCCGTACCCATTGCGGGGTCGTGGGTCGCAGAATCTGTCTTAGCAAATCAGGACGAGGGAAATTTGTCGAAATTGTCGCGATCGCATCATCGAGTCGGCGCCGAGTCCGGGGCGCCCTAGCATTCGGGGGATAGGCGATTATCATTTCCATGGACGATGTTGTGGGTCCTCCGACGGGATTAACCATCGCCGCTTCGTGCAATCCGGGCGAATTCATCGTATCATCGTGGCGCATTCGAGCAGCCGATGCGACGCGCGCCAATGGAAGTTCTATTCCTGACGGACAATTTCGTGCCCGAGCAGAATGCGTCTGCGCGTCGGTCGTACGAGCACTGCCGACGATGGGCGAAACAGGGCATCAGCGTTACGGTCATCACGACGGTTCCCAATTTTCCGTCGGGCAAACCGCACCCGCCATACCGCAATCGACTCTACACGAGCGAAACGCTGGACGGCATCCGTGTCATTCGCGTCTGGACTTTTCTCGCGCCGAATCAGGGGGTGGTCCTGCGTGCACTGGATTTCGCCAGCTTCGCAGTCTCGGGGTTTTTCGCGGGCCTGTTTCAGAAACCGGAGATCATTGTCGCGACTTCTCCCCAACTGCTGACAGCGTTGGCAGGTCATATGCTCGCTCGCGTGAAGAGGTGCCCCTGGGTGTTCGAAGTGCGGGATCTCTGGCCCGAATCCATCGCCGCAGTCGGAGCGATGAAAGAAGGCCTTGTCATGCGAGCGCTGCGGCATGTGGAGCAAATGCTATACAGGGGCGCTGATCGCATCGTTACGGTGACTGAGCCCATTCGAATGCAGCTGGCCGGGAGAGGTGTCCCGATCGAAAAGGTGGGTGTGGTTCCGAACGGCGTCGATCTGGAACGTCTTATACCCAAGACGGGAAGTGCCGCGCTTGCGGCGCGCTTGCGGCTGGAGGGAAAGTTTATCGTTGCCTATGTGGGTACCCATGGGTTCGCGCAAGGTCTTGAAGTTGTCGTTCGCGCCGCCGACCTTTTACGCAACAGCGACATTCATTTCGTATTCGTCGGAGAAGGCGCCCGGCGCAAGGATCTCATGGAAATGTCGGTCTGGCTGGGAGTGAAGAACGTTTCGTTCGTCGGCGCCGTTCCCTCGGAGGCCGCCGTCGAATATCTGGCCCTTGCCGACGCGATCGTGATTCCTCTGAAAAAATCGGCGCTCTTCGATGGTGCCCTGCCGTCGAAGATATTCGAAGCCGCTGCGATGGAACGGCCGATCCTGCTCAGCGCCAGCGGCATCTCCGCCGATCTCGTTCGTGGCTATCATGCGGGGCTCGTCGTGGAGCCCGAAGACCCTTCGGCGCTGGCAGCCGCCGCCGTGCGGCTTCGCTCCGACACAACGCTCCGGGAAAGCTTTCGCGCGGGATGCCATCGCCTTGCCCGCCACCATGACCGCGAACGGCTGGCCTGCCTGATGCTGGCCGAAATCCGTCATGCGGCGCGCGCGGTCGCCACCGTTTCGTAGCAGGGCAGGCGGCTTAGCTGCTGCCGTGACTTATCACGGAGAGAGAAGCGGCGGCGATTGCCAGCTGGCTGAATATCTGCGAAATCTGCGTCAGGAATACCATCGTGTTGAAGGGCGCCGGATTGGGAGGAATGACAATTGTCGATCCGGGCGGAATGGGGTCGTTCCCCAGGAAACTCATCATACCCGACGATCCGGTGCGGGCGCTTCCGTCGGGCATGATCACAAAAGTCTCGTCGTCTTCCGCCACCTGCGTGTAGCCGCCGGCCATATTTATGTAATCGTCGAGGCTCATGTTGGGCCGATACTGAAACGACCCCGGATTCAGAACTTCACCGCTGACCGACACAGTCGAAGGCCGCTTGGGGAGGTACACGAAATCACCCGGCTGCAGCAGTGTGTCCAATTCAGGCTTGACCGCGAGGATGGTGGGGTCGGCAGTCACCGTAATGCGGCCGAGCGCCGGCTGATGCAACAATTGCGTTTCCAGGGATTGGAGATAGGTCAGGATCGCAGGGTTCACGTTGGGCGTCGTGGCGGCCGTCAGGGCACCGGTTTGCAATTCGACGGCTTCGCGATAATTGCCCTGGGCTTCCGTCTGCTGCGCGCTGATGCGCGTGAAGACCGCGCCCAGAGGGTAGGCTTCGTCGGTCAATCCGCCGGCGCGGTTCAAGAGCGAAGACAGGTGCTCACTGCGCATGATGTCAAATGTGCCCGGGTATCGCACCGCCCCCACCACAGTGACAGTGCCGGATTCGCGGTCCGAGAAGACTTGACGAACGATCACGGTGTCCTGCGGACGCAAGGAAACGGCCGCAAAATCGGCGATGCTGTTGCCACGGAAAATGCTGCGCACAGTGTGCGAGGTGCCGGAGCCGGCATCGATCTGGCTGGAGGTCACGGTAATGGCCGAAAGATCGGCCTGCAGTTCGAGTCCTCCCGCCGAGTCGAGCATTGCGGAAAGCGATGTTCCGCCCTCTGCCAGATAGTTGCCCGGGTCATGCACGTCGCCCTCGACCCAGACCAGATAATCGCCGGCAAAATTGATCAGCGCAGCCGGCGTGAGACCCAGCTCCGTCGCGAGGTCGGTCGGAACGATATCGGGCGCGGGCACGCCGAGGGCCGGAGGCCTGGTGAGACCACCGCCCTGCAGCGGCATGCCGGAAGCCGCGCTCTGTGCGTTCTCGGCCTGCAGCATGGCAATGGATGCCGGCAGTTGTTGACTGGCGGCGGCGGCCACGGTCGCCTGATAGGGCGGCGTGACCGGCAATGGCGCTGTCGGCACGAGTCCCATGGGAGGTCCCGGCTGCGGGTTCGTCGGTGGCGATATGGTGGTCGGTGAACTGCCGAAGGGGAGCACGCTGGTGACGCCCTGGCCCACCCCCGTCGCGATGGCCTGGCCGGCACTCGTGGGCGCGGCAGGGGCGGACGGCGCAGGCGCTGCGGCGCCTGGCGCAGCAGTGCTCGGGGGCGAACCACTCGTCGAGCTATTCGATGCCGTGTAAATCGCGGCCGCGTTGTTGACAGGGGGGGTGGTCGTTCCGGGCGTAGCGGTGGCAGTTGACTGGGTGGCGGACTGTGCCGCGCCGGCGGAAAGGGCGAGGCTCACTTCCGACGGCGGCACGCTCGAAGCCTGCGCCGCAATCTGCAGCTGGGCGGCAGCCGCAGAGGCCAGGGAACGTGCCTGGTCGTTGGAAAGGACAAAGACGACATCGCCTTCGCCGAGCTTCAGATCTTCCTGGCCGTCAAAGAGGCGTTGCAGCGAGAATGCGAATGCGTGCGGAATGCCCGTGCCGCCATTGCGATGGATGAGAATACCCAGGGGCGCGTAGGCGTTCGCCGCCAGATCGCCGGGTTTGCGAATCAGCCGCGACAAAGTGGGGACTTCATCCAAAGGCCTTGCACCGGGAAGCTGTACTGCGCCGGCAAGCGTAACGCGCCCGAGCGAACTCCCTGCCTCCTGGTCGACCGAAAGAATCTCGCCGCTGGAGACGAGGCCGTTTCGACCAAGCGACAGGAGTTCCACGTTTCCCGAGGACTGCAGGGCCAGTTTGGACAAATGATTTGCCCCGGCCAGTTTGCCTCCCGCCAGCCGAATCAATGCCTCCCCGCTGATCGCACGCGCTCCGGCTGTGAGCTCGTAGATACCGGGCCGGTTGACGAGGCCGAGTGCCGCCACGGTCGCGCCGATGGCCGGAACCTCGATCCGGTCGCCATCCGTGAGGTTGCCGACCTCCGTCACATTGCCCTCGGCGAGCACAGAGTACAGGTCGATCCGTATCCGCCTGCCGCCGCGCACCAGGACGATGTTGCGCAGGCTTCCCGTCTTTCGAACGCCGCCCGAAAGCAAAAGGGCATCGATCGGAGTGTTCAATCCGCTGAGAGTCCGCACGCCGGGCGCATTCACCTCTCCGCTCACCAGCACTGAGATTTGCCGTGTCTGGGCGAGCGTAATGTAGGATTGCGTCGACAGCGCGTCTTTTGAGATCACTGCCTGCAAATCATGGCGGACCTGTGCGAACGTGCGTCCGGCCGCTTGCACCGGTTCGTAGCCGGGGACGATGAGGCGGCCGTCGCGGTCGACAGCCACCAGATAGGTGTTGTTGTCATGCCCGCGACAGACGATCGAAAGTTGATCGCCGGGGCCGAGAATATATCGGTCCTGAACGCCGCCGATCTGTGTAACGGTAACCGACGACGGCACACCGAATATGTCGTAGCCGAACTGTTGCATCGGCTGACCCGCGCGCTGCGAAAACAGCAATTCCAGCGTAGAGGATGGCAGCTGGGACGGCGAAGCCGGCGTCGCGGGTGCGAGGGTTTGTGTAGACGGCGTTACCGTCGGCTGGACCGTGATGGGTGACGGGGGCATCGGAACGCCCGCTTGCCCGGGCGAGGACGTGGTCGACCCCAGGCTTTGAAGGACAGACTGAACAGAGGACGGACTTATCGTCTGCGCGCTCACCTGCAGCAAGTCCCAGGATACAAATCCGACGGCCACAACCGCAGCGATCAGAGCGGCGCGAAAGCGTATCGGCCTTTGGTGCATACGTTCACTGACTCCGCTGGTCGCGGAGTACCCCTCTGCCAACAGGACACCTGAGTCAGCTTTTACTCTCAGCGCCGAGGCGGACGCAAGTTAAAGGGTTGTCGTCAAATGCAGAACCCCGCGCCTTCGCCGACACCGATGGGACACGCCGGGCTTGGTTCGTCGGTGCAATCTTCAGACATCGATGGACTTGGCATTCCGGACGTGCAAAATCTCCCTGCTGACGTCGGTCACTGCGACAGGGGCTGGCCGGCCAGCCCCGATGCGATTTGGCTCGGGTGACGGGATTTGCATGGGGCGCCTCTACTTGGTGCGAGCGCAAAGGTGCGTGTGGCACGTGGCGTGCGGGCTGATCGGGGCCGGCGCGTTTCTTCTTTCGGCCCCGCTTGCGGCGGATGAGCAGAGCAGCGTTTACGAGTCAAATATCCTGCCCACGGCTTCGCTTTACGGCGGCATCGGTCTGCTGGACATGCGAAACGCGCGGTTCATGCCCGATGGCTATCTCGCGCTGAACATTGACGTGAAGCAGCCGGACAATCGTTTCGCACTCACATTTCAAGCCCTCCCCTGGATGGAGACGACCTTTCGATATGCGGTCAATTACGCGCTGGCGCCGATCGGCCAGCGAGCGCTTTACGACCGAAGCTTCGACGTCAAGATTCGCCTTTTCAACGAGGGCGAATACACGCCACAGGTCGCGTTCGGGCTTCAGGATTTCATAGGAACCGGAGTGTATTCGGCGGAATATCTTGTGGCGTCCAAGCGGTTTGGTCCAGTCGACGTCACAGCGGGGATGGGTTGGGGACGGCTCGCGTCGCGAGGGACCTTCGTCAATCCGTTTTGTGAGATCGTGACGAGCTTCTGCACGCGCAACGGCGATCTCACCAATACGGGAGGAACCCCTCTTTTCAGTAATTATTTTCATGGACCGCAGGTGGGCATATTCGGAGGTATTGAATACGAAACCCCGATTCCGGATCTGACCGCAAAGCTCGAATATTCCACCGACGACTACGTCGCCGAATCGTCGTACAGGCACAACCCCGCCATTGTTCCCAAGAATTACGCCCCCGTGCCGGTGAACGGCGGATTGTCATACCGGTTCTGGAGCAATGTCGATCTGGGGGTCGCCCTCATAGGCGGTCGCGAACTGTCGGTAAACCTCAATCTGTCGATGAACCCCGCGGAGCCCAATTGGCCCGTGAGGCTGGACCCTCCGCCGCCTTTTGTCGCGCGGCCCGCAGGAGACGGGCGATCGATCACCCAGTTGGGTGTGAACAACGACGGCACCGGCAATGCGTGGCCTGTGCAATTCATCGATCTGACGGGGCTTGCAAAACCCGACGCAAGACCTCCGGATCCCTCCCTGTTTCATGAAGGCGAGTGGAACATTGCCGCCACTTTCCAAGAGGCCGGCATTCATCTCACAGACGCGTGGCTTGCGGGCCACACATTGGTCGCCCAGGTCGACTCGGCGAGTATTCCGGAAGACGCATGTAGAAGGCTGGGGAAGAACGGATCGCTGCCCGCACCACGAGTGGTCCTTCTTGCTGCCGACTGGAGCCCCATCGAGACCTGCACGGCAACGCCGCCGACGAAGGCCGTGGAAAAGCCTGGTGCGGCACCACAACCCCAGATGGCCTGGACGCCGAACATACTCGCGATCATGCGGCAGGCGATTGAAAGTCAGAAACTGGTCGTTCAGGGCATCGCCATCGCCCATGGTGTCGTGAAGGTCGAAATCGAGAACGATCGCTACTTCCGCGACGCCGAGGCGATCAGCCGGACCGTTCGGGCGCTCTCGGCCAGTGCGCCGGCCGATATCGGGGCTTTTCAGGTCACCACCAGCATTGCGCATGTTCCCCTCACCACGGTGACGATCCCTCGTAGCCAGATCGATGCCGAAGCGCGGGGCGAAACCACGCCGGCGGAGCTGTGGGCGTCGACAATCCTGTCGGATGCACCCCCGGGCACGGATTACGGCCACGGCGCATCCGATCCGCAGTTCACCTGGAGCATTTTTCCGTCTATCCAGGAAGACGTTTTCGATCCGAACAACCCGGTCTATTTCGGGGTGGGAGTTTCGGGAAGCACGCGCACCGAACTGTTGCCGGGGCTGGTGCTGGACGATGAGGCGACCTACGATGTCTATAATAACTTCGGAAGTATTACGCGCCCGAGCAACAGCCTTCTGCCGCATGTGCGCACCGACATCGTGGATTACCTGCAAAAAGGGTCGACAGGTATCAACGATCTGACCCTGTCCTACTACGTCAAGCCGACTGCCGAGCTGTACGCGCGCTTCACCGCGGGTTACATCGAACAGATGTTCGGCGGCGTGGGAGGAGAAGTTCTCTACCGGCCCATGGGCCAACGCTGGGCGCTCGGCGCCGATCTCTATGACGTCTATCAGCGAAACTTCGACGATCTGTTCGGGTTTCAGAACTATCACGTGGTTACCGGCCACGCGTCTCTCTATGTCGAGACTCCGTGGGAGGACATCACCACCGTCGTTCGGGCAGGCCGATATCTAGCCGGAGACTACGGCGCGACGCTCGAACTCTACAAGAGATTCGATACCGGGATCATTGTCGGAGCCTGGGCGACATTCACGAACGTGCCGTTCAGTGTTTTCGGCGAAGGCAGCTTCGACAAGGGCATTCGCATCGTCATCCCCACGGAATGGGCCCTGCCCTTCGGATCTCCAACAAAGTACGAACTGGATCTCCGGCCGATCCAGCGCGACGGTGGCCAACCGTTGAACAACGATGCCGAACTGTATGACATGACGCAGTCATCGAGTTACGGAGACCTGGAGCGCCAATGGCCCCATGTATTTCAATAGTGGAGTGGTCGGTGCGCGTTTCGTGCACGTTGGCGCTCGCATTTCTTGTCGCGGGTTGTACCGAGGGCGACATCTCGAATACCGACGCGGGAAGAATCGGCGAGTTGGTGTTCCACGAGCTCTCGAACATCGGCAGCAGCGGTGGAGTGCCCCGGGAAAGAGTGGCTGCGATTCCGTACGCGACGCTTGGCGTGAGGTTGGGATCCAGCGACGAATCCATGTTCGTTCTGAGCAGCAAGACCGGCAACGACCTGCATTGGCTGGGGGGTGCCGAGCTCGCCATCACGGTGCGCCTTGGCCGCATCGTCCAGACCGTGGGCTTCAAGCATAATCTCACCGGGTTTCAGGGTAGCCCGGCGATAGCCGCCGAACCCGCGGAAGGCACCGTGAGCTATCTTTACGATTTCGCCGAACGATCCCGCTACGGCGTGGCGGTGGCATGCACCAGGCATCGTCTCGGGAAGGAGCGCCTCGTCATACTCGGTGTCCCGCACGACGCCAGCCATGTGGCCGAGGATTGCGCGGTCCCGCAGCTCGATTGGCGATTTCGCAACGAATTCTGGATCGACGGCTCCGGTTTCGTCTGGAGGAGCCAGCAATATGTCGATCCGGACATGGACATGTTTACGCTCGAGATTTTGAGGCCAGCAGGGTAGGCCATTCTCCTAGGGCGCATGGTTCCGGAAACCATGCTGACGATCGCTGCATTGAACCGCTCACAGGGCGCGTGCTAGGTTGGGCGCGAATTGTCGGCAAAGTCATAACAGCGGGGGTATATGGAGAACGGGGCAGACCCGAACGCGCGTCTACCCAGGGTTGCAGCTATTGGCTGCGGACATTGGGGCAAGAATATTGCGCGAAATCTTTCTCGCCTTGGTGCCCTCCATGCCGTTTGCGATTTAAATCCCTCTGCGGCTCTGAAGGTGTCTTCGGACTTCGGCGTGCCCGCGCGCTCGCTTGCGGATGTTCTCTCCGATCCTCACTGCGACGCTATCGCCCTGGCATCTCCCGCGTCCCTACATGGCGAGCATGTGCGCCATGCGCTCAAGGCAGGCAAGCACGTTTTCGTCGAGAAACCGCTGGCCCTCGACGTGTCCGAGGGCCAGGACCTCGCGCGGCTCGCACGCAAGAAGTCCCGCGTCCTCATGGTCGGTCACCTTTTACGCTATCATCCTCATGTCCTCAAGTTGATTGAACTGGTTCGGGAGGGCAGGCTGGGGCACGTGCGGCGGATTTTTGCGCGTCGGCAGAGCCCGGGCAGGCTGCGCACCGAAGAGGATGTGATGTGGTCGTTCGCGCCGCACGACATTTCCCTCATCCTAGCAATCATGGGGGAGCAGCCAAAGCGGGTCTGGGCGGAAGGAAGCGCCATATTGGTGCCCTCGGTCCTCGATATGGCGACGATTCACATGAAATTTGCCGGCGGGGTCGCCGCTCGGGTGCACGTCTCATGGCTCAATCCGTACAAGGAACAAAAGCTCACGGTGGTCGGCTCGACCGCGACGGCCATATTCGACGACCGGGCGGAATGGGCGGACAAGCTGCTTGTTTACGAGCACGACATCGTGTTTCGCGACGGAAGGCCATGGTCCGTAAAGACAGAGCCGATTCGATTCCCCCTGGAGCAGCGGGAGCCCCTGCGGGAGGAGTGCGCGCATTTCCTGCACTCCGTCCGGACGGGGGCTTCGCCCCGTACCGATTCCACGGAGGCCTTGGCGGTTTTGTCCGTGCTCGATGCCGCGACGCGCTCGCTCGGTACGGGTCGGCACATGTCGCCCAGAGGCACGCGAGCGCGGAAAATGCAAAAGCGGCACAATGGCATCGCAGGACGCCACCTGGAGCCGGCTCTTGTGGTTCTTGACTAGCTTTCTCCGGCGGTGCGAATAGGCGTTTTGCGGTTCGGCGCCGATCCCGCCGTCCGGAGCCGGGCGCTACCGGCAACGCGCTTGCTTCAGTAGAGATCCGGATGACGAAAGTCGCCTTCTTCGTGCATCCGACCGCAATCATCGATGCCGATGTACGCATCGGCAGCGGCACCCACATCTGGCATTTTTCGCACGTGCTCGGAGGCAGCACGATCGGCGAACGCTGCACCATCGGCCAAAACGTCATGATCGGTCCGCGGGCCAGTGTCGGGAACGGCTGCAAGATTCAAAACAATGTTTCGGTCTATCAGGGTGTGACTCTTGAGGACGACGTGTTTTGTGGCCCCAGCGCCGTCTTTACGAATGTTCTCTTTCCGCGGGCTTTCATCGATCGCAAACATGAAATCAGTCCGACGATGGTAAGGACGGGCGCCTCCATAGGAGCCAACGCAACCATCGTGTGTGGCTCGACCATTGGCGAATATGCCATGATCGCGGCAGGGGCTGTGGTAACCAGGGACGTTCCATCCTACGCATTGATGGCGGGGTCGCCGGCGCGTTTCCGGGCCTGGGTTGGCAGAAGCGGAGAGCGTCTGGACGCAGATCTCGTATGCCCCCGCACCAGGGAACGCTACCGGGTCAGGGATGGAAAGCTCGCTCCGGAATGAGAGCATTTTAAGCAATTGTAGCGAGGTCGTCCCTATTCTGCCTGCGGTGCCCCTATGCGCCACGTCCTGATCCGCTGGTGCGAGAACCGTGGCTGCAGCGATCGAAACAGAGGAGTCCGAAGCAGATGAATATGACTGCCCCGTCCCGGGCACGATCCGCGGACATTGCGCTCCTCAAGAAGCGAATCGAAACGCGCCAGGCGGTCGTGGGGATCATAGGCATGGGGTATGTCGGCCAACCCCTGGCAATCGCCGCCCATGGCAAAGGATTTCGCGTAATCGGGTTCGACACCGATGGCAGCAAGGTTTCCGCGCTCAATGGGGGACGCTCGGGCATTCGTACCATCCCGGACGAAAGGGTCCAGGCCATGCGGCTCAGCGGCCGCTTTCATGCCACGAGCGATGGGGCCGATATGGCCCAGCCGGATATAATACTGATCTGCGTACCGACGCCGCTCACGCGCCACCGCGAGCCCGATCTGTCCTTTGTCGAGAACACCACGCGCGCGCTGGCGGCGGTCCTGCGCAGCGGACAGCTGGTTTGCCTGGAGTCCACGACCTATCCCGGAACGACTTTGGAGGTCGTCAAACCCCTCCTCGAAGAAAGCGGGTTGTCGGTGGGCCGCGACGTGTTTCTTGCCTTCTCGCCGGAGCGCGAGGATCCGGGCAATCCAAACTTCCAGACCACCAACATTCCCAAAGTCGTTGGTGCCGACGACGAGGCAAGCCGCGAACTTGCCAACGCCTATTACGGCGCGATCGTCGACAGCGTCATCGCGGTGCCGTCAGCCGCAACGGCGGAAGCCGTGAAGCTGACGGAGAACATCTTTCGCTGCGTGAACATCGCGCTGGTCAACGAACTCAAGCACATCTACGACAGGATGGGGATCAACATCTGGGATGTGATCGATGCGGCTTCGACGAAGCCCTTCGGCTTCATGCCCTTTTACCCGGGGCCCGGGCTCGGCGGCCACTGCATTCCGATCGATCCCTTCTACCTGACGTGGAAGGCGCGGCAATACGAAGTGCCGACCCGATTCATCGAGCTTGCGGGCGAAATCAACGCGGCCGAGCCCCGCGAGGTTGTGAACGCGCTCGCAGCCGCGCTCTCCGAGCGCAAGCGCATCAGTCTCAATGGAGCACGCGTTCTGCTGCTCGGTCTCGCCTACAAGAAGAACGTCGACGACCTGCGCGAGAGTCCGGCCCTTGTCATCATGCAGGACCTTGAAGTGCGGGGCGCGGCCGTTTCCTACTTCGACCCCTGGATACCTGAAATTCCGACGACCCGCGCCCATGCGGCCCTTGCGGGGAGAAAGAGCATTGCGTGGGAACCCGGCCGCTTCGCGTCCTCATTCGACGCCGCCCTGATTGTCACGGACCATGACGCCGTCTCGTACCACGAGCTTGTCAAGGCGGTCGATCTCATCGTGGACACGCGCAACGCCACGCGGAATGTCCGGCAGGATCGCCAGCGCATCGTGCTCGCGTGACGCAACCGACCGCCACACGACGGCGCGGATCGCCTGCCACCCTCTGAACCGGCATCGAATCCGGTTGGCGACCGGGGCTTCGCGCGGTAAGTTGCCCAGCCGCTCCCTACCGGGCCCAGGAAATTGTCGACGCTTATCAGAACCCAGTTCCGGGTTGTTTCGGCTCTCACGATTCGCGAAATTCAATCGCAGCAAGTCAGCCTTGTCTACGGATACGGGTGGGTTTTGTTCGATGCGCTCCTGTCGTTTGCCGGACTTCTGATCATCAAGCTCGCGATTCGCGGTTTCAACACGCCGGGCCTGCCTCCGATCACGTTTCTGATTTCCGGGCTCGTTCCCTGGTTGATGTTCCACGCCACCTATGCGGCACCGGATGGCGTGATAAAGCGCAACAAGAGAATGCTGCTGCTTCCGATGGTTACCGAGCTGGATCTGATACTTGCCGCTTCGATCCGCATTTTCGTGACCTTTTCGGTGCTGTTTGTAGCCTTGGCAACGGTCGCCGCCTTCTACGAACATACGTCGTTTCCGAGATTTCCCCTGGGAATATTTTTGCTGTTTGTGTGTATGTCCCTCATGGGCATCTCTTTCGGCATTTTCCTGATGATCCTCACCCGGCTGTACGCACCTGCCGCAAAATTCACGAGTTTTTTCCTCCGTTTTGCGATGATCATTTCCGGCGTGATCTTTCAGATTACCGCGTTTCCAGAGTCCATCTGGCCCTACCTCACGTGGAATCCCATGCTGCACATCGAAGAATTGCTGCGCACCTACTGGTTTTATAACTACCATTCTCCAGTCGGGTCGCCGACCTTTGTCGTCGAAAGCCTGATCGCCATGACGGTTTTGGGGCTTTTGCTGGAGCGCTATGCAAGGCGCCGGCTTCCGCCGCGATGAGCATCCGCCTTCACAATATCTGCAAACCCGCATCCTATGCCGGAGCTCCCGGTCCGCTGTTCGACGGTCTCGACCTTGAGGTGGAAGAAGGCACGCGGGTCGGGATTCTGGGCGCGGCAAAATCGGGCAAGAGCACGCTGTTGCGCCTGATCTGCGGAACAGAAATTCCCGACGGCGGACGCGTGGAGGTCACCTCGCGGGTCTCGTGGCCGCTCCCGATGAACACCTTTCTTGCGGCGACATCCACGGTAATCGTCAACATCCGCTTCATGGCGCGGTTGTACGGTATCAGGGACGAAGCCTTTCCGCGGCGCATCGCCGACATGGTTGAAATTTCGGATTTCCTGAATGTCCCGCTGCACAAATGTCCCAAATTCGTCAAACCGAGGCTGGCGCTTGCAATCGGAATCGGTATGGAGTTCGATATATACCTGTTTGACGGAGTCTTCGCCGCAGCCGACAAGGAGTTCAAGAAGAAAGCAACGGAGATTGTCGCCGAACGAATGGCCACCCGTGGCTATGTCCTAGCCACCAGCCTGCCTGCCGAGGTCGAACGGAATTGCGATTCGGCGTATGTTCTGGAGGCGGGGCGGGCCAGATATTTCGCCCAGGCGAAAGAAGGCGTGGAATACTTCAAGGAATTGCTGGCGGCGCAAAAACAAAAGCAAGATGCGGGAGGCGAAGACCCGATCCGGCCCGGCGAGGACGAAGGTGAGGACGAAGCCGGGGATATCGAGATTTTGGGAACCGCAATAGGGTCTGCAATCGAGTGATAAGGGAAGAAGGTAGGATTTGGCCAACACGTTGACTCCGACATCGCGAACTGTCCGTCCGGACGCTCCGGAGGCGGCGTTGCCGCGCGGTTCGCAGCTCCCGAGCAGCACGGCCGTCAAACAGGTCTCGCTTGGTGTGAGGCAATTCTTCGACTGGCTGGCACGAACGCTGACGTTCTGGACAGTAGTGCCCATCATCGGCCTGGTGGGCTTTGTGTATCTGTATGCCTATACGGATTCGCTTTATCAGTCTTCGGCGGTGGTCGATCTGCAGAATTCGGCCTCCAGCAGTTCCAGCGCGGGTTTGTCATCGCTGGTCGGCAGCAGCCTGTTTGGCAGCACGGGGAGCTCGACCCAGAGCGGCGCGGTGGTGGCATACATCCAATCTCCGGATATCCTCAAGGTACTCGACAAGCAATTCCAGCTTCGCAAGCTCTATGCTTCGTCCCAGCACAGCCCATTTTGGCGGCTGGACCAGGATGCGACTGACGAGGATTTCCTCGCATTCTATCAGCAGATGGTAACGGTCTCGCAGGACACGACCACGCTGCTCATCACGATCAACGTCCTCGACTACGACGCGGACCGGGCACGCAAATTGGCCAACGCCATCATTGCCGCATCGCAAAAGTTCGTAAATGGCATGTCCGCAGTGATGAGCACTGCAACGATCAAATACGCCAAGGATCAGTTGACGACCGCTACGAAGGCAGTCGAGACCGCGCAGCCCTTCGAGCGCTCCGTGGCGGAAATGGAACTGACGGCAGCGCAGCAGGGGCTGGTGTCCGCACAAAGTCTGGCCAATCAGCAGCAATCGTTTCTGATCACTGTCGATGCTCCGAACATGCCGACGGACACGACGGATCCCGACCGGCTTGTCGAGGAAGCCATGATTCTGCTCGCGGCCTCGGCGTTCTACATGATCGCACATTTGCTCCTGGCAAATGTCCGGGATCACCGGCGGGCGTGATGTGCCGTTCGGACCCTGTCTGAACACATCTCCAGGGCGAAGTCGGAAAAGAGAGAACGCGCTGCCAGACCCGCGCTAAGCGCGGATCGGCGGCAGCTCCCGGTCAAGCACCCGGAATATGGCTTCCGCCGCATGCCCCTCGTCATATTCCGGTATTTCGTGGCGGGGCCGGTAGTCCGGTGTCGTCCAGAGCCGGTTCCAGCCGGATTCGATGGTTTCGATCCATTCCGTTTCGCTTCGCAAGGTGATGCAAGGCACGCGGTGGAAATAGGCTTCCCGCTGCAATCCTCCGGAGTCAGTCAGCACCAGGGCTGCGGAACGGATCAGTTCACACATGTCGAGATATCCCAGCGGGTCCAACGGCAGGATCGCGTCCGAGCGGAACGCGACGCCGCTGCTTTCCAGGGCCTCGCGGGTGCGGGGATGCATCGGAATGACCATGGGCATGTGCCGAGCCTGCTCATCGAGATAGGCGACGATCGACTCCAAACGCGCGCGGCTCTCGAGGTTTTCCTGCCTGTGGAACGTTGCCACGGAATACTTCTTTGCCGACAGACCCAGGCGATGGAGAGCGTCGGAGTGCCGGGTCGCCAGGGGCGTGGCGATTCGAACCGCCTCAAACATCAGGTCGCCGACATGATGTACGCCCTTCGTGATTCCCTCGCGCGCGAGATTCGCGACGGCTTTCGCTGTCGGGCAGAGGAGCAGCGAACTGACATGATCGACCACGATGCGATTGATCTCCTCCGGCATCTGGCGATTGAAGGAGCGCAGTCCGGCCTCGATGTGTACGACCGGCACGCCAAGTTTTGCCGCCGCCAGCGCGCCGGCGAGAGTGGAATTGGTGTCGCCGTACACCAGGACGGCCGCGGGCCGCTCCGCGAGGAGAATGTCTTCGATGGCGCCCAGCATGCGGCCGGTCATGCTTCCGTGGCGGCCGCCATGTATGTCCAGGGCATAGCGCGGGTTCTCGATCCCAAGTTCCGAGAAGAAAATATCCGACATGTTCCAGTTGAAGTGCTGTCCGGTGTGGACGAGAACTTCCTCGAACCGGTCGTGCAGGCGCAGCATGCGCGAAAGCGGAAAGGCTTTGATGAACTGGGGCCGCGCTCCGACAATGGTGACGACGCGGCTCGCTCGCTCCGGCCCGGAAGTGCTTGTTTGGTCCTGTGTCAATGAGATTCCTTCGCGAACGTGCGGCCGGTTGTGCTTCGCGAACTTAGCGAATACGCCACGGTTCGGCCAGCGAAGGTCTGAGTGCCGATTGCATGATATGGAGAGCATGCCTAGCCTGTCTTTCGGCGCGATCGCCGGAAACCCGGTGGGCGAAGACGAATCGCACATGAACCAGTACGCCTCACGACCGACCAAACATTTCTTCGATCTTGCGCGGCTCCGGCTGCACCGGCTCTTCCGCACAGTTGCGCTTCGGACAATCGATTGCGGCGTGGCGGGAATGGTCGCCGCGGTGCTGACAGGGTTGGACCAGCGGCGGGGACTTTATCTGCGTGGCCGAATCGCGGCCGTTCGGCGCCGAAACGAAGACCACACGGACTTTTGGATCGGCGCCGCGACCCAATTCCCCTCCGACGCGGAAATCTTGCGCGGGCAAATACATGCGGCGCTCAGGTCCGGAAGGGTGGCCGATGCCGAAGAAGGATTCCGCCGGCTCATGCAGGCTGGCGCCGCCCGCGCCGCCGACAGTGGATTTGCTGTGGGCCTGGCTTACATCGACCAGCGCCACGGGGGGAGCGCCGGCGTCCGCGCTCGCCTACGACAATTTTTCGCAAGCCTCCGCTGGCAGCCCAAAGAGCGTCGAATTGCAGCCTTGAAGTTGTGCGGGCTCATATTTGCACACTTCCCGAGGACGAATCCGCAGAGCATCCGCCGGGAGCGCGATACAAACCGTATGCGATTCCTCGGAATGCTCGCCCGTTCCGCCGTCCGCGCAAAACCCAGACAGCTGCTTGAGCGAGTGACAATCTGCGAAGAAAATCTCGCAGCAGTTGCACCTGCCTCTTTGTTCGATACCGATGCGTCGCCCGTGCAGTGTCGCAGTTTCATTGCGATGGTGCGGGCAAGGCTTTCGGCGGGGGAGCCCTTTTCCTTTGTGCGGCTTGGCGATGGCGACGCGGCCTGTCTGCCATACGAACCCGATCTGGCTGACCTCGCCAAAGCCGATGCCGTGGATCGGGAGCGGATCTGGTGGGGCCGCCCCCTTCGCGCGAAGGATCGTGTGAGGTTGGCGCAGCAAGTTTCGCGCGCAATGTGGGACGCCGACTGCATCGGGCTTCCGACCTTGCAGAGGTTCATCCGGGAGCTGAGACTCACGAAAGACGATTCCCTCGAGAATCGGCTGACCGGGAGAGGGCTGCGCGCGATTCTACACGCGGCCGAACGTTACGACGCATTTCGCTCGCGCGGCTTGCCTGCTCCGGTTTTCACCTCATCCCACCTGCATCAGGATCTGGAACGTTGGGGACTCTACGGCGAACTGTTCGAAGGCGTGCGCGAGATCGTTCTCCTGTCCTGTCATCCGGGGTTGGCAGAGTGGGTGGAAGGACGCTTTGGGGTGAGCATCGCCGCGAGCATTCTTGTCCCGCCGGATCACGTTTCTGGAGCCGTGCTCAGGGAACGCATCGGCGACCGGCGCCGATTGCCGGAAATGATGGATGAAGTGCTGGAACGGATGGGTGATCTGCCGCGCAATCGTCTGGTCCTGATTGGCGCGGGCTATCCCGGAAAGTGGCTGGTGAATGTGGCCAGGGCGCGCGGAGGTGTCGCCCTCGACCTTGGAAGCATATTCGATTACTGGCTGGGTCTCACGACCCGCAGCTACCTCGATCTCCCTCCGGTGTGAGAGACTTTCGGGCATTGCGCATGTCGGCAGCTCCAGCCGGCGGCGTTCGCAATATTCGTGGCTCTCACTTGTGTGAGGGCTACCGTGACAAAGCCAAACGCGCGGCGTGGTATCGCTCGGGCGGGTGCGAGGGTGAGAAATGCGCATTCTGATTGTGGGGAAGACCGGGCAGGTGGCGCGTGAACTCGAGCGCTTGCGCTGGCCCGAACATCATACCCGGATTCAGATCGGGCGGCCGGAATGCGATTTGTCGGATGCCCACGCGGCCCGGCGCATTGTGCACGAAAGCGCTCCCGACATCGTGGTCAACGCGGCCGCTTATACGGCGGTGGATCGTGCAGAATCCGAGCCCGAACTCGCCCAGAAGGTTAATCGCGATGCGCCGGCCGCGATGGCCGGGGCGTGCGCGGAAGTTGGCGCGGGCTTCCTGCATTTGTCGACGGATTATGTCTTCGATGGCGCGAAGGCCGGCGCCTACGTCGAGGACGATCCGGTTGCGCCTCTGTCGGTGTATGGCCGTACCAAGGCCGAAGGCGAAGCCGCCATTCGTGAGGTACTGGAAAGGCACGTGATCGTTCGCACGTCCTGGGTATTTTCTGCGTTCGGCGCCAATTTCGTTCGCACGATGCTTCGCGTCTCATCCGAACGGCCGGAGATCCGCGTCGTCGACGACCAAAGGGGCGCGCCGACCTCGGCCGGTGACATCGCCGGGGCGATCCTCTCCATTGTCAACTCGTGGACGCCCGGGGGCGGCGCGTGGGGCACCTTTCATTTTGCGAGTGCCGAGCCGACCACCTGGTACGGTTTTGCCAAGGCCATTTTCGAGCTTGCGGGGCGACAGACAAAGCTCGTCCCGATCGCGACGGCGGACTACAAGACGGCGGCCCGCCGGCCGGCAAATTCCGTTCTGAATTGCGGGAGAATCGCCAGACGCTATGGTATCGGGCAGCCGGCGTGGAGGGGTGCTTTGGGAGGGGTGTTGGCAGAAATGCGCGGCGCGGCAGAAGCGACCCGGGACGCCCCGGCATGAACGTGCCGCGTGTCGAGCAAACCGGTCTTGGAGGTGTGCTGCACATCGTGCCGGCGCGGTTCGCCGATGCGAGGGGTTTTTTCTCGGAGACCTACAACCGGGCGGCGTTTCGGGAAATCGGGGTCGCCTGCGAGTTCGTTCAGGACAATCATTCGCTGTCGAAGGACCGCGGAACGGTAAGGGGCCTGCATTTTCAGATTGCGCCCTTCGCCCAGGCCAAGCTTGTGCGAGTGTTGCGCGGTGCAATCTGCGACGTGGCCGTGGACATCCGCCGCAGCTCGCCGACTTATGGGCAGAGCTTTGCGGTCGCGCTGAGCGCCGAGAACGGCCATCAGCTGTTCGTCCCGGCGGGATTTGCACACGGATTCTGCACGCTGGAGCCGGACACTGAAGTCTTCTACAAGGTCGACGCACCCTATTCGCGCGAACACGAGCGGGGGGTGAGATGGAACGATCCCGCGCTCGGCATCGATTGGCCGGTTTCATCTTCGGAGGCCATGCTGATCGAACGCGACCGTCTCCTGCCGCTTCTGGACGGCCTCCCGGCCTGGTTTTAACGAGGTTGCGCGTGGCTCGAGGTGACGATCGATGAGCGAGTTCACGAATCCGGGCGCCATCCTGGTGACGGGCGGCGCGGGGTTCATCGGTTCCGCGGTGATCCGGCACCTTCTCGCCGCAACCGACGCGGTCATCATCAATCTCGACAAACTGACCTATGCGGCCAACCGGGCGGCGATCGCTGAATTTGAGAAGCATCCGCGCTACCGATTTGTGAGGGCGTGCGTCACCGACCGTGACGCACTTAAGGCGGTGTTCGCCGCGCACGAGCCCGACGCGGTGATGCACTTCGCAGCCGAAAGCCACGTCGACCGCTCGATCGACGGCCCCGCGGATTTCATTGCCACCAACATCGTCGGGACAGGAGTTCTCCTGGAGGTGGTCAGGGATGACCTGGCGTCGGCGCCGCCGCGGCGAGCCCGCGGCTTTCGCTTCCACCATATTTCGACCGACGAGGTTTTTGGGTCGCTTGGCCCCGAGGGACGCTTCACCGAGACAAGCCCCTATGCGCCCCGGTCGCCCTATGCGGCGTCCAAGGCGGCGTCCGACCATTTGGTACGCGCCTGGCGCGAGACTTACGGTCTTCCCGTCGTGCTCTCGAATTGCTGCAACAACTACGGTCCCTGGCAGTTTCCGGAAAAACTGATCCCCCTGATGATCGTCAAGGCACTCAATTACGAAAAACTGCCCGTGTACGGCAAAGGCGAACAGGTTCGCGACTGGCTTCACGTCGAGGACCACGCGCGCGCCCTGCACATGATCCTGACAAGGGGCGCGCTGGGCGAGAGCTATAATGTCGGCGCCGATTGCGAACGGCGAAACATCGATGTTGTCGAGGCGGTCTGCGACCTCGTGGATGAGAACGCGCCGGGCCGGCGCGGGACAAGGCGGCGGGAATTGATCGTTTTTTCCCCGGACCGTCCCGGGCACGACCTGCGCTACGCCATCGATGCCACGAAGATCAGGTCCGAGCTCGGCTGGCGACCGCAGGAGGAATTCGCGTCCGGCCTCGCAAAAACGGTGAAGTGGTATCTCGGTCAGTCCGATTGGTGGCGGAACATCGACACCTACCGCGGCGACCGGCTGGGGCTGGGTACAGCACCGAAGGCTGCGTCATCGTGAAAGGAATCATCCTGGCAGGCGGCGCAGGCACGCGTCTGCATCCCCTCACGCTTGTGATCAGCAAGCAGCTTCTGCCTGTCTACGACAAACCGATGATCTACTATCCCCTGTCTACCCTTATGCTCGCGGGCATCAGGGAAGTTCTCATCATTACAACCCCGCAAGACCATCCCCAATTTGTTCGCCTCCTGGGCGACGGCAGCCAATGGGGATTGAATCTGAGCTACGCCGTCCAACCGAAACCGGAGGGGCTCGCGCAGGCCTTCCTGATCGGCAGGGAATTCGCATCCGGCCAACCGGTAGCGCTCATTCTCGGAGACAACATCTTTCATGGCGCAGGCCTGACAGTGCTGTTGCAGAAGGCCGCGGCAAGAAGGACCGGCGCAACCGTTTTTGCGTACCGGGTGCGCGATCCGCAACGTTTTGGCATCGTCGAGTTCGACTCCGGCGGCAAGGCGCTCTCGGTTGAGGAAAAACCGTCAAAGCCCCGCTCGGACTGGGCGTTGACCGGGGTTTATTTCTTCGACGCAGACGTGTCGGACCATGCATCAAAGCTTACGGCTTCAGCGCGCGGCGAATATGAAATCACGGATCTGATGGAAGTGTATCTTCGCGCAGGTGAACTGACTGTCGAGCGCCTTGGCCGTGGAATCACCTGGTTCGACACCGGCACGCATAAAACGCTTCTGGACGCTGCGGTGTTTATCCACCTCATCGAGGAGCGACAAAAGCTTAAGATCGCCTGCCTGGAAGAGATTGCATGGCAACAGGGATTTCTCACGGACGAAGCGTTTCGGCGCATGGTCTCTTCCGGTGCCGCTCATTCCGACTATCTGAAGGAGCTTCTGGAGTAGCGGTTGTTTGCTTACCGCTTGCGAAGGGACGGAAAAAAAGAATGACAGGCAAGGAACACGCTAACGGGCCGGGAGGGCAGTCGCAGTCGATTCGACGAATCACCCAAATCGCCAAACACACTGGTGCGCTCAGCTATCTGGAAATCGGCGTTAACCGCGGAAGGACTTTCAACGCCCTCAAATTTCCGAAAAAAGTGGCAGTCGATCCGGTATTCCAGTTCGATGTTGCGGATTATCGGCAGGAAGGGGCCCAGTTCCACGAGATGGAATCCGACCAATATTTCACACATCACGGACTGTCGCAGAAATTCGATATCATCTTTCTCGATGGTCTGCACACATTCCAGCAAACTTTCCGGGATTTTTGCAATTCATTGACCTGCGCCCACGAACGGACCGTCTGGCTGATCGACGATGTCATTCCTGTCGACGTCTACAGCGCATGGCCCAATCAAAATGAGGCGGTCAAATTTCGGCAGAGAGCGGGAGGCGGGGGTATCAAATGGCACGGTGACGTGTTCAAGGTGATGTTCGCCATTCATGATTTTTTTCCGATGTTCAGCTACGTGACGCTGCAGGAAGGGAATTCCCAGTCGCTCGTCTGGATTGCCCCGCGCCGGGTATTCTCGGCGGCATTCAACAGCCTGGAGGCCATCGAGCGTTTGACCTATTTCGATATGCTCAAACATCTGGAGGTTTTGAATATCAGGCAGGAAGCCAACGGATTCCGCCTGTTCCTGGAGTCGATATCGCAAAGGGAGGTTAATAACAGGAATGCCCTGGATGCGGCTGCGTCCGAAGGCGTTGCGCGACAGGCAAAAAATGAACGGAGCGCTGCCCGATGACGTTGTGGGGGGACTTTCTGACAAACGACGAACGCACGATTCACAAGTGGAAGCACTATTTCCCGGCCTACGAGCGACATTTTTCCCGTTACGTCTATCGTCCCCTCGTGTTCTGGGAGATTGGCTGCGGCCGGGGAGGTTCCCTGCAGATGTGGAAAAGATATTTTGGGCCCCATGCACAGATCGTGGGCCTCGATATCCGCCCCGAATGCAGCGAGTTGCAGGAAGACCAGATCGCGGTACGAATTGGCAATCAGTCCCAGGCAAGCTTTCTTGATCGCGTGCTTCAGGAGTTCGGGGTACCGGATATCGTGCTCGACGACGGCAGCCACAAGATGGATCAGGTTATTGCTACATTCCGCCACATGTATCCGCGGCTGGACAGAAACGGCGTGTACCTTGTGGAGGATGTGCACACGGCCTATTGGGAACAATATGGCGGCGGCCTACGGCGGACGGGGACATTTATCGAACTCTGCAAGGAGTTGATCGATGAGCTGAACGGCGTGCACGCCGGAATTGCAAGCGAATTCACGCATTCGACGCTCTCCATGCATTTTTACGACAGCATTGTCGCATTCGAACGTGGGAGGCATGGTACGCGGAAAGCCTTGAAAACTCCGGATCCGAAGAGGAACGGCTAGAGATCGGCCTGCTCCGCCGGCGAATCTGACAGGTCCCTGCCAATGACTGCGAACTTTACGATGGCGGCACCGGTTCTCGCGAGGGACATTTGCGCTTTTTTCACCCGAGCCGGCGGTCGCACGCTGTGACCCGGCAAAAGAGGCCGGAGGCACAATTGTCGACAGGAAATATCCCGCCGACCAGCAATAAAGGGCGAATGCGATCAGCTCTTCTGGAGCAGCTTCCGCGCGGCTCGGTCTGCGCAGAAATCGGGGTTTGGAAGGGAGATTTTTCGCAGCGGGTTCTGGAGTGCACGCAACCCAGACGGTTCCACCTGATCGATCCCTGGCGCTTTGTTCCCACTCTACCCAAACGCTGGTATGGCGGTAAAGTGGCAAAATCGCAGCGCGCCATGGACGCGATTTACGAGGGTGTCCGCGCACGGTTCAAAGAAGCGCCGGGAGTTACGGTTCATCGCAAAACATCAAAGGACGCGGTGCGTTTGTTTGTCGACAATGCATTCGATTGGATTTATCTCGATGGTGACCACTCTTACGACGAAGTGCTGGCGGACCTGCAGCGTTGGCGCCCGAAACTAAAACTCGGCGGCTTTATCGCCGGGGACGACTATGGCTGGAAAGACGAAAGCGGCCGTGCTTCGATCAAAGACGCGGTCGCCAGGTTCAGGGAAAATGAAAAGAGTCAACTTGAACTTATTGCAGAGGGACAGTTTCTGTTGAAATTTTAGATGATGTACCATTTTGCCAACGAAAATCTCGAGATGCTCGATTCTTCCATACAGATACATATCCTTTTGGGAAGTACAGGCTAGGGTGGTGACGACTTTTCCGAACCCGGGGTCGCAACTCAAGTGAGAATTCGGTCGCCACATCGTTCCTGGCAACGCTTTCTCGCGTCCCTGGACACTGCGAACTCATTTTTGCATGCTCGTGTACTACGGCGATATCAATCCGATCTGCTCAATACGGGGACGTTTTCCGTAATTTCCCCCTACTCCGCACGGCAGGTAGCGGCGCAATCCGGTTTTTCGTTTCTCGGGGGCATCTCGACGCATAGCACACAGATCGCCTATCACTTCTTTGATCAGAGCGATTTTTGGTTGCTGACCAACACTCTCGCTACCGGTCACCAACTGGCCGAGGTAATAGTCGACCGTTGTGGGCAGCGATTCTATCTGACGCCAAAGGGGCGCGAAAAAACCTGCGCGATAGGGCCTGTCGAACTTGGCTGGCTTCGCCAAAGGAGCGAACAAGCCAGGGCTGCAGGAATAGGTGCGCGGACACTCATCATCGGTCACAGAAATTTTGCTCATCTGCTTTGGAATGAATTGCCCGCGCTGGACGCCTGGATGGCCGAAGCCACAGACGAGGCGATCGCCAAACTGTCGGTGGTTGCACTTGCGGAACCTCTGGGCCCGTTGCGGGACATATTTCCCCGGCTGACCCTGGCAAAAGTCCGCAGCCCGTCGCAGCGTCTGTTGCAACGGGAGTCCATGGATACGGGTCTCGTCGTTCGGGTGGGATCAGTTTTGGTCACCTCAAGAGTCCGCAAGCTTGTTTGGGACTATACGCGCACAAGAGAAAATGTTGGTGCAATAGCCGAGGTTAACTCGGCGTTGACGACGCATTGGCCAAGAATATGGGTATCTGTTCGAAGCGGTTCGAGAACCCCGGACAATCAAGAGGCATTTCTCCAAGCAGTGATTCGCCGCATTTTCGGCGAATATCCCGATGCTGCCATTGTGTTCGACGGGTTTTCATATCCAGTCGACTTTTTTGCCGACAATCGTACAAAAGTGTTACGGGAACCGTTTGTCGCCCGCGCGGAAAGTACGGCTGCGACAATTCAAAGTCTTAGTAGGATAATTTCGCATGAATTGGGGGAAAAGGCTGGCTCAAGCTTGTACAGCATTTCCGGTTTGGGGTTGCCTGAGGCGTTTTCTGTGGGAAGCAAGTGTGACTTTTACATTTGCCACGGGGGTACGTTGCAGCACAAGATACACTGGATGCACAACAAACCTGGCTTCGTCCACTGCCATCATCTTGAGCGAAGGTCCGCGCAGTGGTACGCCTGTCAGGTCGAAGGCGGTCAGACACCCGATGTTCTACCTGAGCGTTTGGCTGTGCCCTCCGGCGTGCCAACTGATCCCCTGAAACCCCCCGAACCGCGTCATTTGAATTATATTATCACCGACATCGAGGAAGCCTCGAAATGCGTTATTGCGTCCATGCGAAGACACTTGAATTCAGCGAATGCAGCCTAAATGCCGGATGCGTGCCGGACTTCGAATTGAAGATGGTCTGTCGCGCTTCGCCTGGCATCATGATGCAGATGTTTTATAGATTTGCGCAACGAAACGTCGCCAGAATGTTATTTCGCATGAGCAGGAACCCATGTCGCCCACCGAAGCCCGTCCCGTCGACAAGGATTGGCTAATGACCATTGCTCCGACACCATTGCCTGCGGAACCGTCATACCGCAATGAACTCGAAATTCAGTTTTTCGGGCTGCAAAGAAGCGGAAATCATGCCGTGCTCTCGTGGATGTTCCAGCAGTTTGACGATCCGGTGTTTTTCTTTAACAACGTCACTCACTTTGAAGACCCCATACTCAATTTTCACTTCGCCAGGCTTCCAAATACGGTTACCGTCTCAAGAGGGCCGCCACCAGGCGCTTCGGGCCACGGGCTGGTTCAGGCTGGTGTGCAGCAACATCTTGAGGAGATCAGATCGAGGAAGAAGCATGTGCTCGTCTACAGCTACGAGAACCTTCCTCTTGCAAAATTGCCGACGCGAGCCCTGGTAGGCGAGCGGGAGCGCCACCTCGGTGTGAGTGCTCGAACTCACAGAGTGTTGCTGTTAAGAGATTTTTACAACTGGATTGCCAGTCGTCTTCGTCTGTTCGAGAACAAGGGACAAGCCCTGCCGCCGGCCCGTCGGATTGCCGGTCTTGTGGCGCTCTGGCTCACCTATGCACGGGAATATGCGGATGAGACCCGCTTCCTGCTGGGTGAGGAGGTGATCAAGATTTCGTACAATCGCTGGGCAGAGGACGAAAACTATCGGGCTTGTCTCTTAAATCAACTCTCCATTCCGATCAAAGACAATTCGAACGGTCATGTACCGGATGTTGGAGGAGGCAGTTCCTTCGACGGCATGCTCCCGGGCGGATCAAAAAACATGCAGCTCGGCGAAAGATGGCGGTATCTTCTGGAGGACAAATTTGCCGGGTTGTTCGATCTCGTGCAACAGCGGCTTGAGGAGGTCGAGCGGTACAATCTGCTAATTTTTGGGCTGTCCTCGCCTTTTCGGCAAAATTCGTTCTAGAGGAGGGAAAGTTTTTGCAGTCCCTGCGATTCACAATCACTGACAGCGCGACCACGCGGCCGGCAATCGTGCAGTTCTGGGATCACAAGCCGCCCTCCGAGGTGGCCGAGTTGATGGAAACGTGGCGCGTCGGGCAATGCGCCGGCCAATTCGGCTACGAAAGGTTTGACGACGACAGTGCAGATGATTTCATCGGGCGATACTTCGATCGCCGCACCTTGAGTGCATTCCGGCAGTGTGCCGTACCTGCGATGAAGGCAGACTTTTTTCGCTACTGCTTTCTCTTCCGCGAAGGGGGCATTTACGCGGATGCCGACACCGAATGTATCGCAAGTTTGAGCGACCTCTATCGGAAGCTGGAACGTGGCCTACTGCTAATTCGGCACAAGAACGTGGCCAACGATTTTATCATCGTCAAGCGCAAAAAGGAAAAATTGCTGCAATATGCCATAGAGCGCGCCGTCGAAAACATCGAGGCGAAAGCCGACACCAACATCTGGCAAATTACCGGGCCCGGCATAATGACAAAATTGCGAAACTCGCAGACTCGGGAAGCGATGGATATGTTCGCCGGTTTCGAGCTATGGCCAGTCCCAAGAATCGGTCAGTACGTCAAATTCAACTGGAAATTGAAATACAAGACAACTGACGCCCATTGGACAAATGTGACCTCTTTAGAGAAAATATTTAGGAAATAGAGTTCTGGAAAGATCATTGCAATGTTGTTTATCCACCTTGGCATGCCGAAAACGGGAAGCAGTGCACTGCAGAGAGCCTTTCATATTGCTTCCGGGGAGGGGCGCCTGCCCATTCTCTATCCGGACAAGTTCAGAAGCAATGCGGTGGCACATCATGCCCTGGTCGGGTCGTTGACATCGGTCGATGAAGAAGAGGAGACGATATGCTCTTTCGTCGAGTTACTGAAAAGCCATCGACACGAGGACATTTTGATTTCATCCGAAATGTTTACAAATTTGATTGGACCAAACCGCGTCACCACAATCATCAATCTCTGGCGATCAAGCATGCAGGTCATCCCGGCGAAGCTGGTTATTGTGGTGCGGCGATGGGACCGGTTAATGGAGTCCACGTACCTGCAAAAGATAAGATTTGGAAGTTTTGGGGGATCCATCGATAAATTTCTGTCATCGCGCGGCAGGTTCATGGAAAGTTTTTTCACGGGTCTGGGGGTTTTGAAGCGCGAGTTGGGGGAGAGCCTTGCGATCGCGCCGTACGTGGAAAACTTCGATGTGCTCGCTCTGTTTGAGAACCTGGCCCGATTGCCTGCCGGCGGCCTGACGGGGATGAAGGACCGGCTTCCCCGCACCGCCCGGTACACCTCCAAGTCGCAGGCGTTGCTCCTTCACCTGAAGAAAATTGGCGCGGAGGTTTCCCTCGATCTGGACAGACGGCGCGTGCTGAGAGCGATATCGCGCGGATTGCTGGTCTTTCCCGAGGATCAAACCGCCTACACCATTATCACGGACAAGCAGGCGCGGGCGCTCCAGACCAGAGCGCTATCCGCGGCTGGTATGGCGGGAATCACCGAATATACGGACGCTTTCGGGAATATCGAGAATGTCGGGGTGCCGTTTGTAACCCTGAACCCCGCATTGTTCAGCAGCCTCGATCTCGATTTGATCGCAGGGTGCATGGCACGCTGACGCAAGCCGGCTGAACTCAGGCGTCGGATTTTCGTTCCGGATCGAACCGCCTTTCCAGAGTGGCGTAAAGGGCCATATCGTCCGCGTTGGCGTCGCAGATCTCTGCGTACAAATCGGTCCCCAGCCGAGCTTCGATCGCAGCAATGCGCTCATCGAGGTTGACCGCGCGCGGCCGTGAAATGTTCCGATGGGTTTTTTCGGCCTTGAAATCCGGGAAGTGAGCTCGAAGCAGTCGCTCAAGCCGGGCGAGAGAGACATCGAAATCCTCCACCAGTCCAACGAACGGCAACCGGGAAAGTGCGCGCGCCGCCCGCTCGGCTTCCGAACCGTTCCTGGTTGGCTCGGCATGCGAGAGACGCAGGGTTTGGAAATTCCGAACCTGGCGGTGACGTTTGTTCTTCAAGAGCTCGCGCAGATAGCCCGCAAAGTCATATTCCTTCGCCAGGCGCGCGCCCAGAGTATCGGCGTGCTGGTTGCGTTCAAATTCGTAGGCGGATCGCAGACGGTCGATCGGGTGCCGGACGAAGAGGATCGGAAAAATATCCACCCCCGCAATCTTTGGGGCCGGAAGAAGCGCGGTGTGCGAAGACACGGCGTCGAGGTGAGACGCCGCAGACAGAAAACCAACGACCGCCGCCGCATTCGCGCGCCGCGGGACGAGAAATTCCTGCTGCACCCATCGCGCGCCGAAATTCTTCCGCAACATCTCATCGACGGAGGTGCCGGCGTTCTTGAACAGGTGATAGTGAAAAATCAACGTCCGCATTGCGTCAGCGGGATACGCCGGCTTTCCCATGGACACCGGCACAACCACAGAGCGGCTTCCGCATCCCGGCGTCCTGCGGATCTCGTACCAGGATCGAATGGAAACCGGGCCGCCTTCGATCCAATGTCAGGACGCGCCCGTCTTTGTCGGCTTGGGCGCCATTATCGGCTTGGCCGCCATTCCGGTCTTCTTTGCCGCGTCGTTCTTTATGCTTTCCTGCTTTGGGCCTTGGGTCCTGGCGCCGTCGCTCTTGGCAGCTTTGCTCGTGGTGCCTTCGCTTTTTGCGTCCTCCTTTGTGTCTGCGCTGTCCTTTGGGGACCATGGCCTGAAAAGCGTACGGCTTCGTCTCCCGGGCTCCGCAGCCGGCTTGTGAACGAAGCTCCCCAAGCCCTCCAGCTTGACGTTTTCATCGGCAGCCAATTGTTTCCGCAGGATTCCGAAGGCTGTCTCAAGTACCTTTTGCGTCGTTTGCGGGTCCACGCCGCTCCTGCCACTGACCGTATGCACAAGTTGCAGAAGGTTCATGTACGTCTCCTAAATGACGATAGGAAAGGTCGAGCGTGAAACACCTCGGTGCGCTCCGGTACCCCGGTCAGAGGCCGTAGCGTTCGGGTCGCGCATGCCGGTAGGCCAGCCCCCAGTTCCTTCGCGCCGAGATCCCCACGCGAAGCAACGCATTCTCAAATGCCAACGTTCCCTGGGCGAACGAATACCTCGTCTCCGCCAGCTTCAGCGCATTGGCCCCTATCCGATGCCACAGTTCCTCGTCGGTGTACAGTTTTGCCACGCAGCCGGCCCATGCTTCCTTCGAATCGGCGATCAGGCAATCGAGCCCGTCGGTGAGGCCGGTACCTTCCGCGGCGATCGGCGACAGCACGCAGGGGACGCCGTGCGAGATGGCGTCGAGCACCTTTCCCTTGAGACCTGCTCCGGCCAGCAGCGGCGCGACGAAGACGCGGGCGCGATCCAGATGCTCCGCCAGATCGGGAACGTAGCCGAGAATCCGCACACAATCGGATCGAAGCTCCGGCACGATCGTTCGCGCTCCGCTGCCGACGACGTCGAACATTGCTTCCGAAAGGTGTTCGCGGAGCAGGGGCATCACTTCGCCCGCGAAGAACTTCGCGGCCTGCGCATTGGGATGATGGCCAAATCCGCCGATGAACAAGATGTCTCGTGTCTCCGGAAAGGGCGTGGCCCGTTTCCGGCAATCGACCACCCAGGGCATCCGCGCAAGCCTGGCACGCTTGCCCACAAGGGTTTCCAGCATCGCGATCTCGAAATCCGAATAGCTGAAGGTCAGATCGCTTGCCGTCACGACGGCGAGTTCGGCACGGCGTGTCGCTTCGGACATTTCGCGCGAATAGCCGGGAGTCTTTGCCGTGGCCTCCCTCTGTTCGCGAAGAAAGTGAAGGTCCGCCAGGTTGAACACGACCTTGGTACCGGTCGAAGCCGCCCTCACCAGGGGGAGGACCTGCTCGGCAATTTTGTAGCGGGTGACATAGACCAGATCGTATTCCGACGCATGCCGGCGGACGTATTCGGGAAAACTCATCACATACGGAGCATAGAGACACTCCACTCCGATGCGCTGAAGGGCGAGCGCATGCCGGTCCATCCAGGCGAGGTTTCGCGGCAGAAACGTCACCTTGGCTCCCATCGATTGAAACAGACGCATTTCCTGAAAAGCGGCATAGCTGCCGGCGTCGATATCCACGAACGGAAACTGATGCTCGATGAAGAGGACGCGGAAAGCGGCGTCGCGGTCCTTCTCATGGTCCAGCGCTTCGCCCTCCCGGCCGTAGTTCCGGTAGACGTGCGACCACTTCTTCCGGAACTTCGGCCTGTTTACTTCCTGAAATGACTTCATTCCCGCGGAGACGTTCGTTCCGGCCGATTGCCCCTCGAAGTGATAGACGGTTGAGGTGGGAACGTAGACGACGAAGCGTCCGGTCTGGCGAACCTTCATCGCGAGATCGGTGTCTTCGAAATAGCCGGGCGCGAACTCCTCGCCAAATCCTTCGACCTCGTTCCAGAGCTCGCGCCGCATCATCAATGCGGCGCCCGACACGTAGTCGACCTTCCTCAGATAATTGTACCGGGGGTCGTCGGGGTTGCCGTCGCGTCCCACGTTCCAGGGATTGCCCGATCCCCATATGACGCCGCCCGCCTCCTGCAGCCGCCCGTCGGGATACACCAGCTTGGACCCCGCGAGCCCGACGCGATCGAAGTTTCGAAATACCGCGACAAGTTCGTCGAGCCAGCGGGCGGTGACCTGCGTGTCGTTGTTCAGCATCACGACGAACTCGCCGCGCGCGCGCGCCGCGCCGTCGTTGCAGGCACGCACGAAGCCCTGCGCCCGATCGTGCCGCAGAATGGAGATTCCTTCCACAAAGTCAGAGAGACGCGTTGTTTCGTCCGAAGAACCGTCATCGACGATGATGATTTCGAAAGGCGTTTCGTTGAACGCGAACAGCAGCGAACACAGGCACAGATAGGTGATTTCGCACTTGTTGTGGGCCGGTATCACGATCGAGACCGTCGGATGTGCGGGTTGCGCGAACGCGATTTTGGGATAAGTGTGGCGCTTCCTGAATCCCTGCGAAAGCTCGGCAAAAAGCTCGTCCAAAGGAGGAATGCCGTCCATGCCGCGGGCCCGCAATCTGGCGAACCATTGTTGATAGGAGCGCAGATAGTGGCGCGCTTGGGGAGACAACGAACCGTCGAGGGGGGGGCGCGCGTATGTCTGCAAGGCGTTCCAGGGCGTGAGATGCAGCGGCAGCAGCCGATAGAAACTGGCCAGGACCGACATGCCGGGCAATTCGCGCAATTCGAGCAGATGAGGGCGTCCATCCAGATGCGCGTGATCCACAGAGAGCGCACCCGCAAACGTTCCGCGCCCGGGAATGAGCGTGCACGATGCGCTGAGATCGTCGTCGACGAATACCCCGAGGGTAATCGTTGCCGGACTCTCGCCCAGGCATTCGCCCGCAAAAGATACGATGCTGTTTTCGAACTGGAATTCGCGCAGCAGGAAGGAGGGCTCGTTCCCGAGGGGAACATCCGCAAATACCACCTGTTCGTTGCCGGTGCGCAGCACGACGTCCGCCGTGGCCCATTTGGCGTCGACGAATTCCCGCGGTATCTGGACGACCAGGCGGACTTCCCCGCCATTTTCCCCGATCGCGTGGGAATCGATGATTTTTGCAGAATGCAGGTTTGCAAACTTGTCGCGCAAATGGAGAGACACCACGCCGTGTCCGCCGGCAGGCAGCGACAGGGCCAGGGCTCCGCTGCCGATGGGCACGCAAGTGGGGCCGGCCGAGCTGTCGATGAACATCCTGGAGATCGCGGTTCGCTGCGAGGCCAGCGCAATCTGACGGGCGTGCGGCGAGTGGAGAACGGGCCGGGGCGCCAATGCGATCTTGAGGAGCCGGGCGAATCGATCCTTCGCCTTGCGCAGGATCCATCGAAATTCTCTCAGCTTACCCCGGGCTCCGCGGGCCTCCTGCAGCCGGACCCGAGCTTTGCCCGTCAGACGATTTAGCGTCCGCCAGCGTTCCCGCACCCGTCGGGCGATAAACACTGCGGCCGCTCTCCTGGAAGGAGGCTTGGGAGCGAGGCGGTCGATATCCGCCGAATCTTCATTCATCTGCCGCTGTCCAACTCCCGGAGCAAAACGGATCTCTGCAGGAAACCCCCACGCCGGCAACGAGCCGGCATGGCTCCCTTTCGCGGCGCAGGCCGACGCCGGGATCGAGCGAGACCCCGCCATGACGGAGCTTGGCGGCCATGCGGAAGCGACGGATGGTACACACCCTGCCCGGGCGAGTGAAGTCTGGCTTTTTCGGCCGCACCGTTTTAGTGTCCCCCCTGCCGGGAATGCCCGCGCTCTCAACTGGCTGGGGGCGGCGCGCCCCGGCAATCTGGCGCGCCAGTCCTGGACGGTGCCTCCTAGGACCTTGTTCCGGTCCGGCAGTCGGTAGAGTGCGATGATGTTGTTTGCCTACCTCCCCATGCTGATCAGCGTCGCCATCTGTCTCAATGCGCGCCCTTTGGGCGAATGGCTGGGAGTGGTCGATTCGCCCGATGGCGAGCGAAAAATTCATGCGGGCCCGACGCCGTTGGTCGGT
>Ga0182024_10002325_pt1 | contig 47418 bp, 40 predicted proteins | sample P32metaG_FD_120480 | JGI IMG/M metagenome (GOLD analysis project Ga0182024, IMG submission 120480) | Permafrost microbial communities from Stordalen Mire, Sweden - P3-2 metaG (Illumina Assembly) | ecosystem: Environmental > Terrestrial > Soil > Wetlands > Permafrost | place: Sweden: Stordalen... | reverse complement strand
GATCTGGCGGCGATGCTCGGGGTGCTGTGCCAGGAAGGCATACATGCAAGTGAGCGAGTCGCTCACGGTGTCGAGACCAGCAATGAGCATGAGATAGCAGATGTCTACGACATCGTCTCGAGACAAGCGCTCGCCATTGACCTCGGACACCACGAACTTCGACATCACGTCACCGGCGGGCCTTTTCGTGCGCTCATCAGCCAGAGCACCGAAGTACTCGTAGATCTCTTGACCGGTTCCGGCCATCACAGCCCTCCGCTTCTCGGGATCAATGAGCGCCTCGGGATCAATCTTCTCCGGATGCAGGATGCCGTCACGCATCCTCAGAAACATTCGCAACTCTTCTTGGGGAAGTCCCATCAATCCGAGGAAGACCGAACTGGGAAAAATCTCCGCGAAGTCCTCGGTGAAGTTGCACTCCCCCGCGTCAATGAAACCATCTATCAAAGCGACGACTCGTCGGGTGATGTCTTCCTCTTGTTCGTCCATACGCTTAGGAGCGAACAGGGGGTCCAAGAGCTTGCGATACTTCGAGTGCAGCGGTGGATCCACATTCAGGGGAATCAGCGGCCGTACGTTGCCCAATCCCATCTCGACTCTGGACGAGAAGAGCTCATGGTGGCGCAGCACATACTCAGTCAGCGCTCGGTCGAACGTCAGCACGACACCGTCGGAAGGCTGAAGCAGACCGGGCCCGTCAATCATCTGCTTGTAGTTCGCCTGCGGGGAAGAGAGATCGAGCAATGCCGCCATCAGCTCACCTCCGGCCGACTCCGGTCCAGCTGCGACGTCATCGGTCATCAGTAAGAGCTCCCATCGGTTGGGCTAGTGGTTGTATCGGCCCGATGAGCGGGTCTGGACCCTACCCGGCGATCGTATTCGGAGATGCGTGGGCAATGATCGACTCGCCGTAGGCGGCGATCAACTCGACGGTGTGTCCGACGTCCTCGCCCGGAGGGTCGACCACCATCCAGGTTGCTCCTGCGCCGCTCAGCTGGTTGACCCGCTCAAGAATCTGGTTGGGTGCTGCGCTGATGGATGAGCTGTCTCGCCATTCGACCTGGATGTCCAGGCCGCCACCGTCACGGCCTTCGGCCGCTGCCAACTCGTGCAGGTTTTCGATCGCCCGGTGGAGTTCGTCGGGGGTCCGTAGTGGTGCCGTCCTCGTAGTCTTGGCCATCTCTGGCGCGATGAGCAGAGGGGTCCAGCCGTTTCCGTGCCGGGCCGCTCGTTCGCGGGCCTTCTTGCCGTTCCCACCCATCCAGATCGTGGGTCCCGATCCGGCCGGGCGGGGCCGCTGAGTCTGGCCGAGTGCTTTGAAGTGCAAGCCGTCGTAGACGACATCCTCTTCAGACCAGCTCCGCCGCATCACTTCAAGCGCCTCATCAAACAGTGCATTGCGTTCTTCGAAGTTCACGCCGAGGGCCAGGAACTCCGAGCGGAGGTAGCCGGTGCCGACACTCAGAATGACCCGTCCGCCAGAAAGCACGTCGAGCGTGGTTGCCTGCTTGGCGGCCAGAAACGGGTTGCGGTACGGGAGGACCAACAAATAGGTCTGAAGCCGAATCGTGCTCGAGACGCCAGCACACAGAGCGAGCGCCGTCAGGGGATCGAAGCTCTCATGGCCGCCGCCGGCCATCCACTTCTGTGACGGTGCCGGGTGCTCGGTGAAGGCCACGCTGTCGAAACCGGCCGTCTCGGCCGCCACCACTACCTCCCGCATCCCTTCTGCGCTCAGAAATGCTCGGCTGTAGCCGGCGTGAGCGATGGGGTACTGCAAAGTGAACTTCACGACGGACGGCTTCCCATGGAAATAGAGTATCCTATTTAGACCTCGATCTCCTGAGGGGGTGTTGGGTGAGTGCCCTCGGCGTCGCCAAGACTTCCTTAGATGGTCATGGCGGAGGCGGAATCGGCGCTTGTCTATCCGATCCTGTCCAGCATAGATTGGCAGACCATGACGATTCTTCCAACCAGAAGATCGGCGTTCTCGGGGGGTTCTGCATGCTGCGTGACGACGTCCAGCTGATTTCCGTCGACGACCATGTCATCGAGCACGACAGGGTGTGGATCGATCGGCTGCCGGCCGAGTACCTCGAGTTCGGAACAGGGATCGTCGAGCTCGAGAACCCGACCGGGGAAGACGCCGAACCGGCGTTCAATTTCTTCCAGGCCATGCCCATCCCCTACGTGGAACCCGAGGACATCGCCAATCTGGCTCTCGTCTTGGCCAGTGACGAGTCCCGCTGCATCACCGGGCAACAGATCCGGGTCGACGCGGGCTCGCTGCTGAAGTTCCCCAAGGGCCCGGCTGGGTGACGCCGACTCCAAGGAGGATCGCCATGACGAGCGCAAACGACCGCGAGCTGTACTACGACCCGTACGACTTCGAGATCGACGCCGATCCCTACCCCGTGTGGAAACGCCTGCGCGACGAGGCACCCCTCTATTACAACGAGAACCACGACTTCTACGCGCTGAGCCGTTTCGACGACGTGAAGAGTTGCAGTACCGACTGGGGCACGTACATCTCGGGCAAGGGATCGGTCCTCGAGCTCATTAAGAGCGGCATGGAGATTCCGCCGGGGGTCATCCTGTTCGAAGACCCTCCGGCGCACGACCTGCACCGGAGTCTCCTCAGCCGCGTCTTCACGCCGCGGCGGATGGCGGAGATAGAGCCACAGGCGCGGGCGTTCTGCGCCCGGGCTCTCGATCCGCTCGTCGACCAGGGGAGATTCGACTTCATTCACGACCTGGCGGCGGAGATGCCTATGCGGGTCATCGGCATGCTGCTGGGCATTCCCGAAGAGGACCAGGAGGAGATCCGCGACCAGATCGACGGGGGCATGAAGCTCGACGAGGGGGAGGCGCCCGTCGCGTCAGAAGGTCTCGGGGTGATGGACGGGGGCAGGTTTGCCGAATACATCGACTGGCGAGCCGACCACCCCTCAGACGACCTCATGACGGAGTTGCTCAACGCCCAGTTCGAGGACGTGAGCGGGACCGTCCGCGGCCTCACCCGGGATGAGATCCTCAACTACATCGGCCTCCTCGCCGCGGCCGGCAACGAGACGACGACGCGCCTGATCGGCTGGGCCGGGAAGGTGCTGGCCGAGCACCCCGATCAGCGGGCCGAGTTGGCGCGGGATCCCGCGCTTGTGCCCAACGCGATCGAAGAACTGTTGCGTTACGAGTCCCCCTCGCCGGTGCAGGCGCGCTACGTCACCCGTGACGTCGAGCACTATGGGCAACCGATACTGGAAGGCAGCGTGCTGTTGCTGATGACGGGGGCCGCCAACCGGGACGAGCGCAAGTTCGATGATCCCGATCGATTCGACGTCCACCGCACCATGCAACAGCACCTCGCCTTCGGGTACGGGATCCACTTCTGCCTCGGGAGCCACCTGGCCCGTCTCGAAGGTCGCATTGCGCTCGAAGAGGTCCTCGCAAGGTTCCCGACCTGGGAGGTCGACTGGGACGCTGCCGTGCAGGCCCACACGTCGACGGTGCGCGGATGGGAATCGTTGCCGGTCGTGGTGTCCTAGCCGCGATCGCCGTCGAAGGGTCGCCGTTCCCTCGCTGTCAGGGGTCGATCTCGAACTCTGCCAGCACGCGAGCCGTGTCAGACCCCAAGGGCGGCGCCGGCGACTCGACCGGACGCGCATGTGGATGCGCCACGGTGAGCTCCCGGGGAACGGGAAGGCTGGGGCCGGAGAAGGCCGAGCTCACGGCTGACATCGACACATCGAGCAACCAACGTCCGCCCTCGGCCAGCGCGCGCAGGCAGGCATCCGCCGCCCTCAGGCCGGTGAGTGGATCGGCGATGGCGTCGGCGCAGAACAGCGGGACGCCGTTCCTCCAGACGACCAACCCGCCCGCAGCCGCGGCGTCGTCGCCGAATGCGACCCGGTTAGCCGCTCTGCCGGCACGCCCATGACCGGTGATGGAGACCCAGACCTGCGGACCGCCGGCGCGCACCAGGTCGGGTCCGTCCAGTCCGAGCTGTGCCAGCGCACGCGGTCGGCTCGCCTCGATCACGACGTCGGCGCGTCGGAGCAGGCTCTGCAGGATCCGGAGGCCATCGCGGTCCCGAAAATCGAGCGCGACGGATCGCTTGCGCCCGTTCAACAGGTCGAAGAACTCCGCTGGGCCCCGGCGCGCCCCATCCGGCCGCTGAGTCGACTCGACCTTGACGACCGTGGCGCCGACGCGGGCGAGGAGGTCGCCGCACAGCGGGCCCGCCCAGAGCGCCGAGAGGTCGACGACGATCAGGCCGGTCAGGTCGGGCCGCGGCGGGGCCTGGCCGAGCAGCGACCGGACAGGGCCGGCGTGCCCCGCCGACTCGCCGACCAGCGCTGCGGGGAGCCCCAGGAGTAGGGCCCTCGCCAGGAGCAGGTCCGGGTCTCCGTGCTGCAGGTGGGAGGCCACGGTTGACCACATGGCCGGGACGGAGTCCGGCACGTCGTCGAGCTCGAGCCAGGCCGGCACGGCCTCCATGTCCTCGGCGCGCGGCAGGGAGACGGCCATGAAGCCATCGCCAGAGGTGAGCAGGCGGCAGCTCCCTCCACAGCTCGTGGCGCCGCGGCGCCACAACCCCATCAGTGCAGCGCGCTCGCCGAGCAGCGCCAGCGCATCCAAACCGGGGAAGGAGCGGGCAAGTCGATCGATTCCCTCGACCAGGCCTTCGGGGGGACCCATTGGGTGGTCGGGCAACCCGGTGAGCGCCATGGCACCGCTGTCGGCCCAGCGCGTCACCCGGAAGTCCTCCACGCGGGCAGGGTAACGTCTCGCGATCCTCGAATCCCTCAGCGCCGAAGCACTGCTCGCCGAGCTGGAGAGCGACATCACGCCCGAGCGCAGCGGCGCGGTGAAGGTCCCCCTCCGTGAAGGGATGTCACTCCCGGAGTTTGGGACGAAGGACGCCCTGGCCAGTCTGCCCTTCGTCGTGGTCGGTGTCATCGGCGGGGCAGTCGACAGCCGTTGGCTCGACCTGTGCGACGTGGCCGTCGCCGATGGCGACGATGCCCTCGAGAGGATTGAGGCCAACGTGGCGGAGCACCCGATCACGGCAGGCACGCTGGCCCTCCTGCTGCGGGGGCAGGAGGGCCTGTCCGTCGGCCAAAGCCTGGTGGCCGAGTCCTCCGCCTACTCGGTCCTGCAGTCGGGACCCGAGTTCGCGGCGTGGCGGGCCGCACATCCCGTCCGCACCGAGAAGGATGAGAGCGCCCGAGTGCGAGTGGATCGCGAGGGCGATTCCCTTCTCCTCACCCTCACCCGACCCGGCCGGCTCAACGCGCTCGACGCACCGATGCGGGACGCGCTCGTCGAAGCGCTCAGGCTTGCTGCTGCCGATCCCGAGATCGCACGGGTCGAGTTGCGCGGCGAGGGCCGAGCCTTCTGCGCCGGCGGCGACCTCGACGAGTTCGGCACCAGGCCGGATCCGGCGACGGCACACCTCGTCCGCCTCGAGCGGAGCGTCGGGCGCGTGCTGAGTACCCTCCAAAAGCCCGTGACGACCTACTTGCACGGCGCGTGCATGGGGTCGGGCATCGAGCTCGCTGCTTTCACCGACACCGTCGTGGCGGCGCAGGACACGAAGATCGCCCTGCCCGAGATCGGTCTGGGTCTCGTGCCCGGAGCCGGCGGGACGGTCAGCCTCCTTCGCCGTATCGGCCGCCTGCGTACGGCGTGGCTGGCCTTCTCGGGCTGCACCATTGACGCTGCGACGGCCCACCGCTGGGGTCTGGTCGACCAGCTCGTGACCTGACCACTCCCAGCCCGGAAGTGGGAACCAGAACAGTGCCCTCTATCCGCCGGGCGACGAGGAGAGCCCGGCGCGCCGGGCCGCGGCCCGCAGGCCGCGGTCGTGCGGGTCGTCCGAGAGGTAGGGGGAAACGGCCATGACCTCGAGCTCGTCAGCCAGATCTTCGGGCCGGTCGTCGACGAAGACGACGCGTCCCGGTCCGAGCGGGAGGTGCGTCGTCAGGTAGCGGCCGTCTGCATCACGGCCTTCCTTCGAGAAGTAGCCGTTGACGAGGTGGTCCACCTGAAACTGCTGGGCCCGAGCCCGGGCGTAGGTGTCCCCGCCGGCGCTCCACAGCAGCACCCGGGCGCGGCCGGCCAGGGAATCGAGGAGCGCTTCTGCCCCCGGCCGAAGCGACGTCCCGGTCAGCGAGTCGACGAGACAGCCGTCGACGTCGAAGACCCAACAGTCTGCGGCGGCAGAGGCCTGCCCTCCGGTAGGTCGCCCCTGGTGGGAGGAGGTCGTCACCATTATTGGTATACTCTATTCTCGATGAAACACCCGTGGGATCGGCGGCTCGGATTCTGGTGGCTGGCGGAAGAGTACCCAGATCAGCCGGCCGTCGTCGGCTGTCCTTCCGGGGTCACGCTCACCTTTTCGGAGCTGGCCGGACGGGCCCACCGCCTTGTTCACGGACTGCGCGCGCAGGGCCTCGGCGCCGGCGACATCTTTGCCTATGCCCTGCCCAACGACGTCGACATGCTGTGCTGGCAGCTGGCGGCGAACGAGGGCGGCTTCCAGTCCATCGCCTTGAATCCGGCTCTCTCCGGTGCCGAGATCCAGCGCATCGTCGACCATTCCGAAGCGGCGGCCATGATCCTGCACCACGACTTCGCCGACCGCGTGGATCAGATGTCGGGTACCGGGTCGATCAAGCTCCGGGTCTCGGTCCGAGGTGACGTGGAGGGTTTCATCTCTCAGGAGTCGCTCGTCAGGGACCAGCCGACGACGGAGCCGCCGGACCGCCAGCTTGGTCTGCCCATCTCCTACTCCTCGGGGACCACGGGGCAGCCCAAGGCCGTCGTCCGGCCGGGGCTGCCCACTCTCGACCCCTCGGTTGCCGCCGACATGGCCAAGAGTTTCGGCCACGCGTTCCAGTTCCAGCCCCTCACCGGGGTCCACCTGGTCTCGGCCGGGATGCACCATGGCGGCTGCCAGGGCTTCTACATGGGCGCGTTGAACGTCGGCCAAGCGCTCGCCATCCTGGGCAAGTTCGACCCCGAGAAGACGTTGGCCGCCATTGAGCGGTACCGGGTGACGACGGCCTACATGGTGCCGACCCAGTTCGTCCGCTTCCTGCGCCTGCCGCAGGAGGTCAAGGACAAGTACGACCTCTCGAGTCTGGAGGTCGTCGTCCACTCCGCCGCTCCATGCCCGCTGGAGGTGAAGAAGCAGATGATGGAGTGGTGGGGTCCGGTCATCTGGGAGACCTATGGCGGCATGGAGGGCGCGGCCACCATCGCCAAGCCCTACCGTTGGCTGGAGAAGCCCGGAACAGTCGGTCGTTCTGTGGCCGGCATGCACGTCAAGATCCTCGACGAGGAGGGGAACGAGCTCCCACGCGGCGAGGTCGGCGGCGTGTATCTCGAGCCGGAGCGCGGGTCCTCCTTTGCCTACAAGGACGACCCGGAGCTCACGGCGTCGGTCAGCAAGGGGAAGGCCTTCACCCTGGGCGACATCGGCCTCATGGACGAGGACGGCTATCTCTTCATTCGCGACCGGGCCAAGGACATGATCATCAGCGGCGGCGTCAACATTTACCCGGCGGAGGTGGAGGGGGTCCTCTCCGGTCACCCTCTGGTGGGCGACGTCGCCGTCATCGGCATCCCCGACCCGGAATGGGGAGAGCAGGTCAAGGCCATCGTCGAGCTGGTGGACGGAGCGGCGCCGAGCGACGAGTTGGCCGAGGAGATGATCGTGTACTGCCAGGAACGGATGGGGCGGTACAAGTGCCCGCGAAGCATCGATTTCCGGGAAGAGCTCCCGCGCACCGACGGTGGCAAGCTCTACAAGCGCATCCTGCGCGAGGAGTACTGGGCCGACGCAGAGCGCAAGGTGTGATGCGGGCCGCGACCGACCGGGGAGGCACGCGCTAGGCATGGATTTCGGGTTCGGCGAAGACCAGGAGCTGCTCCGCTCGACGACGCGGCGCTTCCTCACCGAGCATCAGTCACTGGCCGAGGTCCGGCGTTCCCTCGAAGAGCCCGAGCTCTTCGACGCGGCGACCTGGCGGCAGGGAGCCGACCTCGGCTGGACTGCGATGCTCGTCCCGGCCGAGTACGAGGGCGGCAGCGTCACCGATCAGCCGCTGGTCGACCTCGTCGTGCTGGCCGAGGAGCTCGGACGCGAGCTGAATCCCGGGCCGTTCCTGCCCTGCAATGTGGTGGCGGATGCCATCACCCGGTTCGGGACCGATGTGCAAGCAAAGGAACACCTGCCGCGCATCGCCCGCGGTGAGGCGACCTGCGCCTGGTGCCTGAGCGGCGACGGGTCCCCGGAGCAGTCTGCGGTGGAGGTGCGCGCCACCCGTGCGGACGGGGGGTGGCGTCTCAGCGGTGCGGCCCGCTACGTGCATGCGGCAGGCGATGCCACGCTGCTGCTCGTGACGGCGAAGGACGCCGAGGGCGACGCGGTCGTCAACCTGTTGGTGCCCCGGCCGACGGCGGGCTTGTCCGAACGTGTCCTCACCGCTCTCGACCTGACGCGTCGCTTTGCCGAAGTGCGTTTCGACGGTGTCTCCGTTCCCGCCGCGGCGGAGCTCGCAGGCGGGTGGGCCGTGGTGGAGCGCAGCCTCGCGCTGGCCACGGTGCTCCAGGCGGCGGAGTCCGTTGGAGCCGCCGACCTCGTGTTCACTTCCACCGTGGAGTATCTCAAGAAGCGGGTGCAATTCGGCCGGACCATCGGCAGCTTCCAGGCGATCAAGCACCGTGTGGCCGATCTCCTTCTGGACCTGGAGGGCATGCGGGCCGCAGCTCACTACGCCGCCCTGGCCCTCTCCGACGGCCTGCCCGACGCGGCCGAGGCGGTGGCCTCCGCCGGGGCCTACGTCGATGACACCTTTGCCCATCTCTGTGGTGAGGCGCTGCAGCTCCATGGGGGTATCGGCTTCACCTGGGAACACGACGTGCACCTCTTCGTACGCCGGGCCAAGGTCAACCAGGTCTTGTACGGCGACGGAGCGTGGCACCGCGAGCGCCTGGTCCGCCTGGTCGAGGCCGAAGTGCAGCAGACCGTGGAGGCATGAGCCGTGGATGTGATCGTCCCGCCCATCCCGGCTAGCTACGACGAGTATCGGGCGACGCTCCGTGCCTTCCTCGCCGACCACAAGCCGGCACTGCGGTGGAAACAGCGGACAGGCCTACGCGTGCCCGACCGCGCCGACGATGTCGAGCTCCTCCGGGACTATGTCCGGGCCGTTTATGACGCCGGCTACGTCATCGCCCGCTTCTCCTCTGAACCGGGCGATCCGTACGAACAACGCATCCTGGTAGAAGAGCTCGGCGCGCTCGGGGTTCCGCATGTGCTCGGCAATCCCCTGGTGGCCGGAGCCCTCAAGCACTTCGGCACCGACGAGCAGCGAGCCGAGTACCTGCCGCCGATGGCTCGAGGCGATCACATCTGGACCCAGCTGTTCAGTGAGCCCGATGCCGGCAGCGACCTCACCTCCCTCCAGACACGAGCGCAGCGCGACGGCGACGACTACGTCGTTGTGGGCCAGAAGGTCTGGAGTACGTGGGCCCAATGGTCCGACTACGGCTACCTGCTGGCGCGCACCGAGCCGGTCGATGGTCCCGCCGGCATCTCGGCCTTCGTTCTCGACATGCGGAGTCCCGGTGTGGACGTGCGACCGCTGCGAGAGATGACGGGGACGACCGACTTCAACGAAGTGTTCTTCGACGAGGTGCGGATCCCCGCGGCCAACATGATCGGTGGGCCCGGGGAGGGCTGGCGGGTCGCCGGCGCCAGCTTGGCCGAAGAGCGCTCCGGTGTCGGTGGCGGCGGTGGGGGTGGCGACCCGGTCGTCCGGCTCGTCGACCTCGCCCGTCGGCACAATCGAGGTGGCCAACCGGCCATCGACGACGGTGCTGTCCGTCAGCAGATCGGTGCCTTTGCGGCGAGGGCCCGCATCCAGCGGCACCTGGGTCAGCGCGTGGCTACCAAGGCGGCCAGGGGCGAGATCACCCCCGCCGACGCCCCACTGTCGAAGATCTGGTTCAGCGAGTTGAACCTCGAGATGGCAGAAGCCGCCCTGGCGTTGCAGGGTGCCCGGTCCATGGCGAGCGAGGGTGACGAGCTTTCGTTCGAGGATGGGCGTTGGCAGGACGCTTTCCTTTACGCTCGGGCGTGGACAATCGCAGGAGGATCGAACGAGATCATGCGTAACCTCATCGCCGAGCGCGGTCTGGGGCTTCCCCGAGAGCCAAGGGGGCAGTCGTGACCTCGACGTCCCGGCACACCCACTCGCACCCGCCCCACGGGCAGCGGGCCCGGGGCGCAGCGGCGGGCAACGATCCCTTTCCCGTGGTCGAGAAGGTCCGGCCAGGGTTGTGGAGCATTCCGGTTCCCCTGCCTAACAACTCCTTGCGCTACGTGCTCATCTACCTCTTCGAGACTGACCGCGGGCCGTACCTGATTGACGCCGGCTGGAACACCGACGATGCCTTCAATGCGTTGAGCAGCGGCATTGCGGAGGCCGGGTGCGACATCGGTGACGTGCAAGGTGTGATGGTCACCCACATCCACCCTGACCACTACGGGCTGGCTGGCCGGATACGCGAGGCCTCGGGCGCCTGGATCTCGCTTCACCCCGCCGACGCGGAACTCATCCACGACCGCTACGACGAGCCCGAGGACCTGCTCGATCGGGTTGCTGCCGCACTGCGCCGCATGGGTGCACCCCCGGATGAATTGGAGCCGCTCCGCAACGCGGCCATGCCGGTCCGACCATTCGTCGACGCGGTCGTCCCGGACCTGTTGCTCGAGGACGGGGCGCGGCCGGAGGTGCCGGGTTGGGATCTGCAGGCCATCTGGACCCCGGGGCACTCGCCGGGCCATCTGTGCTTCTACGAGTCCAAGCAGGAGCTGATGCTCTCGGGCGACCACGTCCTCCCGCGGATCACGCCGAATATCCCGTTCCACCCGCAAGCCGGGGCCAACCCGCTCGGTGATTACCTCGAGTCGCTGGACAAACTCGAGCCCTATGAGGTCCGAGAAGTCCTGCCGGCTCACGAGTATCGCTTCGACGATCTGAGGACGAGACTCGAGGAGCTCCGCCAGCACCATCGCGATCGGTTCGCAGAGGTGATCTCCGTGCTGCAGGACGGCCCGCACACCGCCTGGGAGATCGCCGCCCACATGAAGTGGTCGAGGTCGTGGGACGAGATCGCCGGCTTCATGCGCCGCGCCGCGGTGGGCGAGACGGTGTCGCACCTCCGGGTCCTCGAGATCGACGGTGTCGTCCGGGTCGAGGACGGCGAGCCCGCGCTGTGGTCGCTCGCGGCGCAGCGTTGACCGAGACTACTTCGACTGTCTCTCTTGTCCAAGCGGGCCGATGGGGGACAAAGCAGCGACATTGAACGACACCACGGTCGGGACGGTTGACTACAGGAGAAGGTGATCTTCATTGGCTCGAGGGAGGTCCCCGTCAAGGACCAAGCCGAACCAAGCCACGGACTCATCGACATGAGCGACGAGCGGCTGAAGGTGAGCGTCCGAGAGGAAGCGCGCAGGTGGATCCAGTCTCACTGGAACCCGACGCTCGAGTTGTCGGCTTGGCGCCGGCAACTCCACGCCGCAGGGTGGGCGTGCCCCACCTGGCCACCGGAGTGGAGCGGTCGTGGACTTCCTGCGTGGGCCGATGACCTCGTCAAAGACGAACTCACGGCGGCGGGTGCAGTCGGTACGCCACTCGGTTCGGGAATGCTCCTCGCCGCTCCAACCATTCTTGCTCATGGCTCGACAGCTATGAAACATCGGCTTCTCCCGAGGATCGTCACGGGCGCGGACACGTGGTGCCAACTTTTCAGCGAACCAGGAAGTGGTTCGGACCTCGCCGGGTTGACGACCACCGCCGTCCAAGACGGTGAGGTCTTCGTCGTCAACGGACAGAAAGTCTGGAGCACCAGTGCCCACCATGCCGACCTCGGAATGTTGCTGGCGCGGACGGACTGGGATGCTCCGAAGCACAAGGGGATCTCGTGGATGGTCCTGCCGATGCAGCAGCAGGGTGTCGAGGCTCGACCATTGCGCCAGATGAATGGTTACGCGTCCTTCAACGAGGTCTTCTTGAGCGATGCGGTCGTCCCGGTCGCCAACGTCGTCGGCCAACTGGGTGAAGGCTGGGGGATCGCACTCACGACCCTCGCCCATGAGCGCGGTTTCGGCTCGGTTCGGCGCAATGCCTTCAAATCTGAGGGAAGGGCCATTGAGGAGGCCAAGGCTGAGGCCGAGGAGTACTTTGCAACCTACAGCTGGTACCCACAAAGGGCTGGAAGAGTCGACCTCATTGCCGAGCACGCCCGGGTGAATGGACGGAACGGCGATCCGGTCAGCCGCCAAGCAATCGCTGGAGTCGCGGCACTTCACAGGGCACATCAATGGACGGCGGACCGGGCACGACTGAACCGTGAGCTGGGGCGCCCTCCAGGAGCGGAGGGTTCCATCGGGAAGCTCGGTCTGAGCGAGGTCGCCCGGGCGGCTGCAGGGACGCACACGCTGATCGCCGGCCCGGCAGGAATGCTCGTCGGTCCGGACGCACCCTTCGACGGCATGATCGCCGAGGTTTTGGAGTCAGTCCCCGCTCAGTCGATTGCCGGAGGCACTGATGAGATCCAGCGGAACATCACTGCCGAACGGGTCCTCGGACTCCCAAAGGAATCTCGGGTGGGATCAACGGTCTCATTTCGTGACGAGACGAAAGCACGATGACACGCAGCAGAGCGGCCTGGCATCGCTATCTCGGAGCGTCGCCCATCCGATACTCGTTCGTCAGTTCATCGAGCCGAGATTTCAGATCGACCTCGAGCACGAACTCGGCGGCATCCAAGCTGGCCACAAGCTGATCGGGATTGCTCGCCCCCACAATCGGAGCGGTGATCGCCTCATTCGCCAAGACCCACGCAACGGACAAGGTCACGAGGCTCACGCCGACCTCGTTGGCAATGGCGACGAGCTGATCGACGGTGTCGAACTCTCGGTCGTGCCAATAACGGCCTTGATACATCCGACCGGCGTTGCCGAGCGTGAAACGACCCCCTTCCGCCGGCGGATCGTCGCGACGGTGTTTTCCGGATAAGAGGCCGCCAGCGATGGGGTTGTAGGGGATGACCCCCACACCCTCCTCGCCGCAGAATGGGAGCAGCTCACGCTCTGCCTGGCGGAACAACATGTTGTAGCGAGGTTGAACCGAGTCGAACCGGGCGAGCGCGAGGGTCTCGCTGCGCCCGATGGCGCGGACCAGCTGGTAGGTGAGGAAATTCGAACAGCCGATGTACCGGACCTTGCCTTGATGGACGAGGTCGTCGAGCGCACCGAGCGTTTCGTCAATCGGGGTGGCTGTATCGAACCCATGTAGCTGATAGAGATCGATGTAGTCGGTCTGCAGGCGACGCAAGGACGCTTCAATGGCATCAAAGACGTGCCTTCTCGAGTTGCCGCCATCGATCGGCGACGGTCCGGTCCTCCCGAAGCATTTCGTGGCCAGGACAAAGCGGTCCCGCCTTCCGTGCAGCCACCGACCCAGGATCTCCTCCGTACGGCCTACTGTGGCGAGATCGCCGCCCAGCGGATACACGTCGGACGTGTCGATGAAGTCGATGCCGCCCTCCGCAGCCCGATCGAGTATCGACACAGAAGTCGGCTCATCGCACTGCAACCCGAAGGTCATCGTCCCGAGACACAGTTTCGAAACCTGAAGGCCCGTTCGGCCGAGTCGCGTGTGATCCATGACTGGAAAGGTAGCGCCTGTGCACCTGACCGAGTCCATGCAAGTACCCGACGGCAGAGCCGACTTCAAGCGAAGGCCGACGCGCGTCTGGCCTTGGCGTGTCGTGTCTCGCTTTCCTCGGGCGTCAGCGCTGCGGCGTGATCCCGAGCGCCCTCTCGCAGAACGAGCGCACCTGACGTGACGCTTCGGGGCGCGGCAGCTTGTCCCGCGTGGGGTTGAGGCCCGCCGCCGCCCAGGCCACCGACTGCACCAGGGGTGCGTCCGCCGCCGGGTCGGCCAGCGGGAACGAACCGTCGGCCGCGCCCTGTTCGAGCAGTGTCTCGAGGGGCGCCATCAGGAGCTTGGCGGCATGGCGCGTCTCCTCGGCGTACCCTTCGGCCCGCATGGCGCCGGGCGACCCGAGCACGGCGACCCGGGCCGCCTTGGTCCGGTGGTGGCCGAAGCTCAGGATCTCGTCGATCCAGGCGTCGAGCGCGGCCCGTGGGTTCGGGGCCGCCTCCACCTTCGTCTGCAAACGCAGCGCCGCAGCCTCCGCTTCCCGCCGGTAGAGGGCGCACAGCAATTGGTCCTTCGACTCGAAGTGCCGGTAGAAGGACCGGGTCGACATGTCCGCCTCGCGCAGGATGTCGGCCACCGCGGCGTCGACGTACCCGTTGCGCTCCATGACGGCCAGGGCGGCGTCGAGCAGGAGACGCAGTTCGTCCTCTGCCTCGAAGCGCCGCGGGCGCCCGGCGCGCGTCGTCGGCGGTGCCTCGGATCCGGACATCCTCAGGCCATCCGGGCCCTGGGCAGGGGGAAGGTGTCGCTGACCTGGTCGAACCAGATCTGCACCTTGTCGCCGATGCGGACCGTGTCGGGGTCGGCGTCGGTGATGTTGAGCAGGAGCCGGGCGCCCGCGCCCTGCGTCCCGTCGAGCTCAATGACGCCCGACACGTAGGGAACGACGGCGGCCAGCTGCGGAGCGAGGGGGTGGCGCACCACGGTGTAGGTGTAGATCGTCCCGGTGCCGGGCAGGTCGACCCACTCGAACGCCTGGCTCTGGCACACGAAGCAGAACGGCTGAGGGGGGAGGACGAACGTCCCGCACACCGTGCACCTGGGTGCCGTCAGCCGCCCCTCGTTGGCGGCGTCCCAGAATGGCTGCGTCGACTCGTCAGCGAAGGGGTCCTGCATCATGGAAGGGAACGTGCCCTGAATGAGATCGGTCATGGTCTTGTGTGCCTCGTTCTCGTCGGGTCAGTTGTGCAGCAGCGTGCCGCTGACGGGGAGGCCGGACGGTCCGCCGGTCACGACCGCCACCTCGGCGCCGTCGACCTGGTTGACGGCCACGCCCCGGAGTTGCTCGACCGCTTCCCGGACGTGGGTCATGCCGATGATGTACGCCTCGGAGAGGTGGCCGCCGTGCGTGTTGACCGGAATGGAACCACCCTTCCAGCGGATGTTGCCTTCGGCCACGAAGGGCCCTCCTTCGCCGATCGGGCAGAACCCGTAGTCCTCGAGTTGCATGATCACCATCGGTGAGAAGTGGTCGTAGAACAGGGCGACGTCCACATCCTCGGGTCCCATGCCCGCCATTTCGTACATCCGCTTGGCGATCGGCCGGTTCCCCGAGGAAGCGAAGTACTCGTCGGGCATCTGGAAGTAGGTGAAGATGGCCGAGCCCCAGCGGCCGGCACCACCGTGCGCGCTCCCGCCGACGTACACGGGCTTCTGACGGAGATCCTTCCCCCGCTCGGCCGATGTGACGACGGCGGCGACGGCGCCGTCGGTTTCCATGGTGTAGTCGAACAGGCACAGCGGGTCACTGATCATGCGCGCGTCGAAATACTCGTCGAGCGTGAGTGGATCCGTGCGGATTGCGGTGGGACGCCGGATGGCGTTCTCACGCTGCGAGATGCACACCTCGGCCAGATGTTCCCGCTTGGTGCCGTAGAGCTCCATGTGGCGCCTGGTCAACAGGGCGAAGCTGTGTCCCGGAGCCATCATGCCCGCACCGGCGATGAAGGCGGCGTAGTTCGGCACCCCACCGCCGCCGTAGGGGCTCCCACCACCGCCGAGTCCCGCCCCGCCGCCGCCCACGGCGCTCCCACCCAGCCGGCGCTTGGCCTGTTGGAGCGTCATGAGGGTGACGCACACCTCGGCTTGCCCGGACACGATGGCCGATGCCGCCAGTCCGAGGGAGCCGGCCGAGCCGCCGCCGCCGGACGTCAGTGAGGCGGCGAACCGCACTTCGGGCACGCCGAGGACCGAGGCGACCTGGGCCGGGTCGCACGAGCTCGAGTAGATGGTGAACCCGTCGAGCTCCTTGATCGTGAGGCCGGCGTCGTCCAGCGCGGCGAGGATCGCCTTGCAGGCCAACTCCAGCTCTGTCTGGGGGAGCGACTCGCCGCGCTTGTAGTACGGGGTGGCCCCGATGCCGACGATGGCGGTCTTGTCCTTCAACGTCTCCGGCACTGCGTTCCTTTCAAGAGAACTGTTGCGTGATCGATTCAGCCGGGAAGCGCTGTGGCCAGCACGGGTACCTCGGCCAGTGAGCGCAGCCCGTCGTTGAGGTGGGTGCAGCAGTCGGTCTTCTGCAGTCGGGCCAGCACTTCGGTGCGCATCGCCCGGAGCTCGGTGCCTGCCATCCACGAGGCGTTCGGTGCCGCACCGGGACATTCGGCGTAGGGCAGCACGCGGGGCACAGCCGTGACCGTGAGCAGCGCCCCCGACGCCCGGTCCGCCTGCCCGAGCAGCTGGTACTCGTGCACCACCACCTCCCGGCCGTCGGGATCCCAGGCGCTGTCGCGGAACATGGCGTCGATGCCGAGGGTGCCGTCCTCGTCCCACACGTCAATACGGCGGGCGCGCCGCATGGCGGGCAGGGGAGGCTCATCGAGCTCGTGCCAGCCCCGTGGGTCGGTCGGGTCGGCCAGCGGGCCCGGGTACGCCGTGTTCTGGTTGTGGACGATGGAGCCGTCGGGCCGCAAGGCGCTCGAGCCGGACTGGAACCCCGAGCAGATGTCCACCATCTGGCGGTTGGGTGGCGCCTTGGTGAAGCGCTCACGCATCTCGGGGAGGTGGTCGAGCCAGCGGACGAAGACGAAGCCGGAGATGAGCGTGGAGCCGGCCAGGTCGTCGAGCAACAAGTGCAACGGCGTGCCTTTCGCCGCCTCCTCGGGCAATTCTGCCGCAATCGCCTTGCGCAGGTTCCCGCCGGCCCGGCTGCCGACCAGTCGCTGCAGCCCGGCCGGCGCCGGATCCGCCTCGATCCGCCGGATGTCGCGCTCAGGCCCGGTCACTGCGGAGAGGTCGGCTTCGCTGACGACGGAGGGTTCCCCGACGACCGGCGTCAACAGATCACGGGCCCGTCCTTTGAGGTGGAGGTCGGTGCCCAGGCCGTCGGGCCAGGACATGAGCACTGTCGATGTGCGCCGGACCGAGCCGGGGCGCCGCGCGGGCGGCGCGACAGCCGGATTCGACGGAGCCGCGGTCACCTGCGACACCGGCGAACTTCGTTTTCGCAAACCATATTTTCATTCTAAGCATGCTTTTGGGCGATGCACATTTTCCGGCCACTCTTTTGGTGAAGACGCTGGTCAAGGGCGCTGAACGTGCTCTATGACCAGGTAGAATGGTTGGAATGACCACCACCCGGACGGCGACGCCCGGCATGCCGCGCCCGGGCGCCGACTCCAACGCCAAGCGGGCGGCCAAGGTGGCGGACCTCATCATCGAGGATGTGATGGCTCTGGGCTGGCCGGTCGGCGAGGTCCTGGGCTCCGAGACGGATTTACTCGAGCGTTACCAGGTGAGCCGGGCCGTGTTCCGTGAGGCGGTTCGCCTCCTGGAGCATCAGCAGGTGGCGCGCACGCGGCGGGGACCCGGTGGCGGCCTCGTCATCACCGAGCCGACCGTCGGGGCGGTCATCGACGCGGTCGTGCTCTACCTGCACCGGGTGGACGCTCGTCTCGATGAGATCTTCGAAGCCCGGATCATCCTGGAAGATCTCGCGTGCCAGCTCGCTGCCGAGCGGACGGATGAGAGCGATCTGGCCGAGTTGCGGCGCTTTCTCGAGGAGGTCCCCGTCGAGCGAGATGGAGACCCGCGCGAGTTCCACGCGTTGGTGGCAGTAATCAGTCGCAATGCCGGTCTGGAACTCTTCGTCGACGTCTTCAACCGGGTGGCGCAGCTGTACTCTCCGGACTGGCAGAACCTTGGCGGCGCTGTCGCGAAGGAGACGACACACGCGCACAGAATGATTTCCGAGGCGCTGATGGCTGGTGACTCCGGGCTGGCGCGCAACCGCATGCGGAAACATCTGCAGGCGGAAGCAGAGTTCTTCAGGCGCCGCCGCTCGACCCGGCAACTGCTCCCCGATTCGGTCGTCCTCGCCCAATCGGAGCTGGGCAAGGGCGCCGAAGTCGTGGCGCGCAACATCACCCAGACCATCGTGGGAGAGGGGATGCAGCCCGGCGAGCTCGTCGGGACCGAACCAGAGTTGATCGAGCAGGAGGGCGTGAGTCGAGCGCTCTTGCGAGAGGCCGTGCGGTTGCTCGAGCATCACCAGATCGCCCGGATGCGACGCGGCCCCGGCGGTGGGCTCTTCGTCATGTCCCCGAGCGCCAACGCTGTCACCGAGATGGCAGCCATCTATCTCGCCCGACGCGGCATGAAGCTGGCAGAGTTGGCGGAACTGCGGACCGGAGTCGAAGTCGCCGTCGCGGATTTGGCGGCCGAGCGCGTCGACGAAGAGAGCGCCATCGGGCTGCAAGAGGCGCTGCTCCGGGAAGAACGCGGGACGGACGCCGAGCAGGCGGAGTTGGTCCACGACCTCCACGCGGCTGTGGCCGCAGCGGCCAAGAACCGGGTACTCTCCCTGGTCGCACTGGTGCTGATCCGACTCAGTCGTCTGCACCAGATCGAGCGTTTGGCGCCCAAGGCGCGGAAGCAGATCAGAGCCGAAGTGCTGCGTACCCACGAGGGCATCGCCCGGGCGGTCGAGTCCGGTGACCGCGAGATGGCCCGGCACCGCATGCGCCGGCACCTCGAGGCCCTCGGCGCCCTCATGCGCTGATCAGCATCGTTCTTCCTTCCAGCGCCTTCCCATGAGCCCTTGACACGGCGGTCGATATGAGAACATCATTTGCATATTGAAGCGATACCCCGTCGCGCGATGCCAGGAGGGCACATGAGTGACCTGGGAGAAAAGAAGCTGTGGGCGAATTCGGGCGATTCGCACCTCATGGAACCGCCGGACCTGTTCGCCTCGTTGCCGGACGACATCAAGGAACGCCTTCCTCGCAGCGTGAAGGACCCGAGTGGCGACTTCGAGACGATCTACATCGACGGCCAGGAGTTCCGGCGCGACCTCCCCAAGAGCGACAAGCCGAAGAAGGGCCTCGGTATCAACGCCCGGCCGACCGACTCCCAGGAGGAGGACTTCATCAACCGCGTCATCGGCGGCAATGATCCGCTGGCGCGGATCAAGGACCTCGACAACGAGGGTGTCTGGGGCGAGGTCATGTACCCCTCCCTCGGCATCTGGACGTTCAACGTCCGCACGCCCCGTGTCGTCAAAGAGGGTTGCCGCGCTCTGAACGACTGGGCGCTCGAGTTCCAGCAGCACTCACCGCGCTTCGTCTGCGTGGCCTCCGTCCCCTTGCTCGATATCGACGACGCGGTGACCGCGGTCAGGCGGGCCCACGAAGGTGGGTTCCTCTGCGGATTTCTCCCCACGCGTCCGCCGCTGGGCCGGCCTGAGTGGAACGACGAGGAGTGGGACCCTCTGTGGGAGGCGTTCGCCGAAACGGGCATGGTCATCGGCTTCCATATCGGCACCGAGCCGCACGATCCGACGGAGCGCACCGGCGTCTACTACCGGGGACGCGGCGGTGCTGTCCTCAACTACGTGGAGACCACCTACGGCGGCCAGCGGGCCGTCACGCAGCTCATCGCCTGCGGCGCGCTCGACCGTCATCCCGAACTCAAGGTCCTGGTGTCCGAGGGCGGGGCGACGTGGGGTCCCTTCATCGCCGACCGCATGGACGAGGGCTACCGCCAACACGGCGCGGCCGTGAGGCCCACGCTCTCGAAGCTCCCGAGCCGATTCCTCTACGACCAGGTCTACGCGTCGTTCCAACACGACATCTCCGCCGTCGCCGCCAACTCGGCCATGGGATGGAAGAACGTCATGTGGGGGAGCGACTACCCCCACTTCGAGGGCACCTTCGGTCACACGCAGAAGACGCTGCACGAGCTCTTCGACGGGGCGGACGCCACAGTGAGCCGGCGCATCCGCATCGGCGCCTTCCAGGAGCTCTTCCCCAGCGTGCCTGCGCCGCCACAGGACTAACCGGCCCGAAGCCGGTTGGCCAGCGGGCCACCTGGGCGGCGGAATCTGAGGCCTTTTAGTATACTCTTTAGGTATCGAGAGACCGGGAAGGGACCAGGGGGCCAATGGCGACCACAACGTCGGAAGAGTTCAAGAAGGCGACCGACTACCAGTTCAAAGAAGAGGACATCGAACGCGCCAAGGCCCTCGTCGGCCGCTGGGCGCCATCGGGGGCCCGTGAGTTCCTGACCACGGCGACGCCCGATGCGATGCGGAACTTCGCCCGCGGCTACGGCGACGACAACCCGCTCTTCGCCTCGGAGAATTACGGGAAGACGACGCGCTGGGGTGGCCAGGTGGCTGCCCCCATGATCCCGATCGCGCTGAACCGGCCGCTCTACGCCGACCCGCCCGCCGAGAGCTTCAAGCGGCCATCGTTCCGTGGCATCCATGTCTTCGTCTCGGGCAGCACCTGGCAGTGGTTCCGACCGCTCATGGAGGGCGATTCGCTGTACAGCTTCGGCGGCACCGAGTCGGTCGTGGAGAAGAAGTCCGAATTCGCCGAGCGCTCGCTGCTCGTGACCTACACGAGCGTGAAGATGAACCAGCGGGCGGAGATCGTCGCCATCTCACGCACCCTGGCGATTCACACCGAGCGCAAGACCGCCCGGGAGAAGGGGAAGTACTCCTCTCTGGGGCCGGCCACCTATTCCGACGAGGACATTGAGAAGATCGACGCCATCTACGCGGCAGAACAGGTGCAGGGGCCGGAGCCCCGCTACTGGGAGGACGTGCACGTCGGCGACGCGCTGAATCCGATGGCGAAAGGACCGTTGACGACGACCGACATGATCGTCTTCCACGCGGGCGGCTACGGCTTCGTGCCCTACGAGCCGTGCGCCAACCGGATCGCCTACAAGAACCGTCAACGCATCGCCCCCTTCTACGTCAAGAACGAGTACGGCGTGCCCGACGTGGCGCAGCGGGTCCACTGGGACTCGGCCTGGGCGCAGGCCATCGGCAATCCGATGGCCTACGACTACGGAGTGATGCGCGACTGCTGGCTCAGCCACTACATGACGGACTTCATGGGCGACGACGGTTGGCTCGTGTCGCAGAGCTCGGAGATCCGCAAGTTCAACTACATCGGCGACACCCACGTGTTCACCGGCGAGGTGGTCGACAAGCGCCAGGAGGACGGGCGGTGCGTGGTCGACATCGAGATGCGCGGGACGAACCAGCGCGACACCGTCACCTGCCCGGCCAAGGCCACTGTGGCCCTCCCCAGCCGAGAGCATGGGCCGGTCCGCCTGCCCGAGCCGCCGGGCGACCTGGCGGGTCAGGCCGTGCAGATGCTCGAACGGCACCATGAGATCGTCGCCGAACGCAAGACGAAAGGCGAGGACGAGGGGTGAACCCGGCCCCAGACGGGGGCCTGGCAGCCGAGGTCCAGGCCTGGGTCGACGCCAACTGGGACACGGAGATCTCGGTCCGCGAATGGTGGCGGCGCCTGGCTGACGTCGGCTACGCCTATCCGAGTTGGCCCGAGGGGCTCGGTGGCTCGGGGGCGTCGCGACGCGATGCCGCGACCATCGCCGGCGTCCTGGCGCAGAACCGGGTGATCGGTCCACCGATCGGGGCGGTGGCCGCACTGCTGGCGGCGCCGACCATCCTCCAGCACGCGACCGAGGCCCTTCAACAGGAGCTGGTGCGGGCAATCGCCACCGGTGAGGCCGCCTGGTGCCAGCTCTTCTCCGAGCCCGGATCGGGTTCGGATCTCGCCAGTATCGGCACCCGCGCCGAGCGTGACGGAGACGAGTGGATCGTCACCGGTCAGAAGGTGTGGAACTCCGCCGCGGACTCGTCGGACATCGGCATGCTGTTGGCCCGGACCGACGTCGACGTGCCCAAGCACGCCGGCATCACGTACTTCGCCATCGACATGAAGCAGCCGGGGATCGAGGCGCGGCCACTCAGGCAGATGAACGGAGCGTCGAACTTCTGCGAGGTCTTCCTGACCGAGGCCAGGGTCCCGGCCGACCGCGTGATCGGTGAAGTGAACGACGGCTGGCGGGTGGCACAGACGACGCTGCTCAACGAGCGCAACTCCGTTGCTGGCGGTGGCCTGTTCGGCCTGGTCATGGCCCGCTCAGGCTCGGACGGTGACCTCGATCGCAAAGTCGGTGAGGTGGTCGACAGAGCCCGCGAGGCGGCCAGGGCGCGCAAGAGCCCGCTTTCGGCGGGGGCGGTGCCGGCCAAGGTGATGGTCGAGTTGGCCCAGACCTCTGGCGTGTCGGAACACCCGGTCGTGCGACAGGAACTGGCCCGGTACATCTCTCAGATCCGCGTCAACGGGTGGACGATGCGTCGTATCGGTGCCGCGGGCGGGAAGCTCACCGGTGCTGACGGTTCCATCGCCAAGCTCACAACAGCTCGCATCTGCCAGCAGTCCCGGGACCTCTCCTACCAGATCGTCGGAGCGCAGGGCATGCTCATGGGACCGGCGTCCCCGCTACAGGGCGACTTGCAGCTGGTCAACCTGGCCAGCCCGGGGAACCGCCTCGGCGGTGGGAGCGACGAGATCCAGCTCAACGTCCTCGGAGAGCGGGGCCTCGGGCTGCCCCGGGAACCGAGCAGTGACAGGGATGTTCCGTACCGTGATCTGAAGGTGGGGACCCAGGCCGAGAGGTAGGGGCAGACCCATTGCGGCGCCCCAAACCGGCGAGCCGGCGAAATTCTTCCCGTTCTCTTAACTGGCCCGCGGACTCTCCACACATTCGGAGCACAGAGTGGACCCATGAAAAAACATCCTGGCCGGGTGATCGCTGCCGGCATTCTGTGCTCCATCGCAGCCACGGTTGCCTTGTGGAGCGGCCCGCTGGCGTCGGCGTCGGGTGCCTTGCACTCGAGTACCACGCAGCATGTGTCGCTGAGCAGCGGAACGAAGGCCGGGAGTTAGCAAGGTCAGGTTCCGGGGGCCTGCTCCTCGGCCGCCTGTCTCCTCGCGAGGCGCTCCATCATCAATTTGGCTGACTTGCCCTGGTTCTCGGCTTCGTTCGCGAAGAGCCGGCGACGCCGTGCCACCTCGTCTTCGGCGGCATTCAGGTTGTCCTTGACCAGGGCCAACAGCGCGGCGGGCGTCCGTACGAGCGTGTTGGCGACCCCGTAGGTGTAGGCGCGCAGCTCGGCCGGAGCGAGTACTTCGTGCACCATGCCCAGTTCCAGTGCCCGCGGCGCTGCGATCTTCTCGTTGAGGAGGTAGAGACGCCGGGCCAGCGCGGTCCCGCCGATTCGGGTCCAGAAGAAGGAGCCCCCGTAGTCCCCCGAAAGTCCGTTGGGCGAGAAGTTGGTTGAGAACACGGCGTCCTCCGAGGCGAAGCGGAGATCGCATGCGGCGGCGAGGCTGCACCCGGCACCGACAGCCGGCCCACCGACCATGGCGATTGTCGGCTTGGGCATCAGGTGCAGCAGCATGGCCGCGTGCAGGTCGTGGCGGGACAGATCGCCCGTCAACGCGTCCGGGGGGACACCCTTCTCGCTGCCCGGAGCGCCGCGCCCGCCGCCCTTGACGTCACCGCCCGAGCAGAACCCACCGTGCCCGCCCTCGGGCGCCGCACCAGTGAGGACGATGACCTTGGCGTCGGGATCATCGGCCATCCGGCGAACCGCTTCGTCGAGGGCCCCGATGAGCTCCCCGTTCAGTGCGTTGCGCCGCGCCGGGCGGTTCAAGGTGATGGTCCCGACACGGTCCACTACTTCGGTCAGGATCACGGGCTCGATGTCGCCAGGGGTCGGTTCTGCGTCGGCTGCCACGGTTTCCTCGCTTCGCTTCCTGGGCTAATTCAGTATACTCTAAAGCCCGAACTGGCCACGGGGAGTCCCACCTTGGGGAGGCGCTGATGGAGCACGATGCCACGTTGGAGTCCGGAGGGCCGCTCGCCGGCTTGCGCGTCCTCGATCTGTCCAACAGCCTCGCCGGGGCACAGGCCAGTCAGACGCTGGCTGATTTCGGAGCCGAGGTGGTGCACGTCGAGCCGCCCGGAGGGAGTGCGCTCCGAGACCTGCCGTCCTTCCCGATAATCGGGCGCGGCAAGAAGTCGATGGTTCTCGACCTCCACGATGCTGCTGACGCCGCGCTGGCCCGGACGCTGGCGTTGGGGGCGGACGTACTGATCGAGACCTTCCGTCCGGGCGTGATGGAACGCCTCGGACTCGGTTGCGAGGGGTTATCGGCCGCCAACCCTCGGCTGGTCTACGGCTCGGTGACCGGATTCGGCCGCACGGGTCCCTACGCCACCGTCAAGGGATACGAATCCCTCGTCATGGCCCGCGTCGGTGCACTCTGGGCGTCGCAGGCGATGGTGAGCCGTGAAGGGCCAGCCCACGTCTCGGTGCCGTATTGCAGCTACGGGGCGAGTCAGCAACTGCTGACGGGTATCTGCGCCGCGCTGCACGAGCGCGAACGCAGTGGCTTGGGTCAGCGCGTGGACGCCACCTTGGTGAACGGTGTGGCGTCGCTCGGCACCTGGAACTGGTACCTCAATGTCATCACGTCCAAGTTCCCCGACGCCTTCACCCCCTCGTCACCGATCGGCCAATACGGGACTCCGGTCACTCCCATGGTGTTCATGTTGCTCATCGCCCTCAGCAAGGACGGGCGCTGGCTTCAGTTCTCCCAGGTCCAACTCCACCTGTACATGGAGATGCTCAAAGTGATGGGCCTGGACTGGATGCTCCAAGACGACGAGTGGAAGGACGCCGTCTGGGCAGCCGACAGCCCCAAGACCGGCGAGTTCTGGGACAAGCTCTACGAGGCCGTGCAATCCAAGACGCTGGCCGACTGGAACGAGGTTTTCGAGAACGACCACGACGTGTGGGCGGAGACCATGCGGCATGGAAGCGAACTCCTGGACCACCCGCAGATGCAACACCTCGGTGCTGTCGTCGAGATCGACGATGCCGAGCGCGGCCTGGTGCGCCAGCCCGGGCCTCTCGTCAAGATGTCGGCCACGCCCGCCGTGTTGGAACACGGCGCGCCCGTGCTTGATGCCGACGGCGCCGCGCTGCGGGCAGCTCCGTGGCCGGCGATCGACGGGTTGGATTCTGCGTTTGCTTCGGCTTCAGATTCCGCGGAGGCGGCTCTGGGCGACGTGACCGTGCTCGAGCTCGGGACGTTCTTCGCCGCTCCGTTCGGTGGCACCGTGCTGCGCGAAGTGGGCGCCCGGGTGATCAAGGTGGAGCCATTGGAAGGTGAGCCCATGCGGACCCTGCTTCCCTTCCCGGAACTGGGCGCGGCCAAGTGTGTGCAGGGCAAGGAGTCGATCTGCGTGGATCTGTCCAGCGAGGAGGGTCGCGCGATCGTGCACGCGCTCGCCATGAAATCGGACATCGTGCTGCAGTCGTTCCGCGCCGGGGTGGCAAAGCGACAAGGGGTCGACGCCGAAACGCTGCGTGCGGTCAATCCTGGCCTCGTGTACCTCAACTCGCCTGGCTACGGAATCGACGGGCCCTGCGGTGACCGTCCCGCATACGCGCCGACCATTGGGGCAGGCAGCGGTCTCGTCATGCGCAACATCGGCACGGCCATTGAGGAGCGACCGGGGCTGTCCCTGAAGGAGATCCGGGCCGACGCCCTGCGCCTCTCGGGCGCGGGCACGACCGAGTACGCGCAGGCGGACGGCATCTCGGCTCTCACCGCGGCGAGCGCCATGGCCCTGGGCTTGCTCGTGCGCGACCGGACCGGCGTGTCCCAGGAGATGCTGACGACCATGCTGACCTCGACGGCGCACGCCTTGGCCGACGACATGGCGGAGTACAAGGATCGGCCGCCGACCCAAGCGGCGGACGCCGAGCTCCTGGGCTACTCGGCTCTCTACCGGCTCTACCGGGCAGCCGACGAGTGGATCTACCTGGCCGCACCCTCGGCAAGCGATTGGGACGCGCTGTGCGCCGTTCTGGTCGAGGAGACCGATCTGGCCGCCGATGCCAGGTTCGCCGACGAAGCGGCGCGGCACTCCAACGATGCTGCGCTGGCCCGGGAACTTGCGACCGTGTTCGCATCGAAACCCGCCCAGCACTGGGAGGACACGCTGCTGGCTGCCGACGTGGGATGCGTGGTGGCGCACCGCGAGCCGCCCGAGAGCGTCCTGCAGTCAGCCGAGTTCGCCGGCGCCGCTGACATGTTGGTAGAGGTGGAGCATCCGACGTTCGGGGACCATGTTCGATTGAAGCCGTACGTGTCGTTCTCGCGCAGCGCAACGGTGGCGGAGCCCGGCGTTTTGGCAGGCCAGCAGACCGACGCCATACTGAGCGAGCTCGGCTACTCGGCTGAGGACATCGCGGATCTGCGAGACAGAAAGGTTGTCGCCTGATGACGGACACTGCTGCAGAGGCGCCGGCTGAGCCGGTTCTCGTCAAAGAACGGCGGGGAGCGGTGCAGGTCCTGCGGCTCAACCGGCCCGAGGCACGCAATGCGTTGAACCCCGAGCTGCTGACGGCGATCGGTCTCGCCATGCTCGATGCCGAGGCGGATCCTGAAGTGCGTGCGGTGGTGCTCACCGGGACAGGGGACCGGGCCTTCTGCGCCGGCATGGACCTGCGCGGCTTTGCCGAGGGCAGGTCGGGCGGGATGGGCGGAAACCCCGATGCCATGCGCGGCTTCGTCCGCTTCACCAACGGGGAGATCGCCGTCCCCATCGTCGGGGCAGCGAACGCCACCGCCGTGGCCGGCGGCTTTGAGCTGCTGCTGGGCTGCGATGTCGTCGTCTCCTCGGAGGCGGCCTCCTTCGGGGTACCTGAGGTCAAGCGAGGTCTCTTCGCCGCCGGCGGAGGCGTGTTCATCAGCACGCGCATTCCCCTGGCCGTGGCGCTCGAGCTGACGCTGACCGGCGATTCGATTAACGCCGCCCGGGCGCTGTCCCTCGGGTTGATCAACCAGGTCGTTCCAGCCTCCGAGGTGCTCGACGCCGCGGTGGCGCTGGCCGAGCGGATCGCACGGAACGGCCCTCTGGCGCTGCACGCGACCAAGCAGATGGTGCGCACAGCGTCGACCGACCTCGAACGGGCCAAGGTGCTGGCCGCGGAGTGGCAGCCCAAGGTGTTCGGCAGCGAGGACGCCAAGGAGGGTGCCACTGCCTTCATCGAGAAGCGCGACCCCGTCTGGAAGGGACGCTGAGCCCGGGCCGTCAGGGCTTTGCGGCTCCGGCTCCGGCTCCGGCTCCCGCTCCGGGCTGGGACTCGGTCCCGGGCTCGGACTCGGTTGCGGGTCTGTGTTCAGCCTCGGGCTCATGTTCCGGGGGCTCCAGGGGCACCGTGACCCGGGCCACGATGATGTCGTCACGGCCGCGCAGTGCGGACGAGAGGACGAGGTCGATCTGGTTGTGGAGGATCCGGTACCGTAATTTGTCCGGCCGGATGATGGGGATCAGTACGACCAGCTGATCGTCGGGATGATCTGCTCGCAGCTGATCGATGAACTCGACGATGGGCTGGACGACAGAGGCGTACTCGGTGTGCAGGATTCGGAGCGGTATGCCGCAGTTCCACCTGTTCCACTCGTCGAAGAGGCGCTTGGCGTAGGCGGTGGCGTCGTCGCCGCCTTCGAGGACGACGCTCACGGCGATCACCTCCTGGCCGAGTGACTCGGCTTCGCTGAGCGCGTGCTCGGTGAGGCGTGAGATCCGATTGACCGGGACGACCACGATGGTGTGCTTCGGCGCGGGCCGCCCCGGGTCCTCGTCGAAGCGCAGGTCTTTGGCCGCCCGCTCGTAGTACGCGTGGATGCGGAGGAAGAGCACGATGAAAGCCGGGATGGCGATGACGACCACCCAGGCACCCTCGGTGAACTTGGAGATCAAGAAGACCACGGTGGCGATGGCGGTGACGCATGCGCCAAAGCCGTTGATGGAGGCGCGGCGGCGCCACCCTGTCGGGCGCTCGCGCCACCAGTGCACGACCAGCCCGGCCTGGGAGAGCGTGAACCCGATGAACACCCCGATGGCGAAGAGGGGGATCAGCTCGTTGGTGTTGCCATCGACGGCCACGAGGAGCGCGCCCGCCAGGACCGTCAGCACCAGGATGCCGTTGCCGAACGTCTGCCGGTCACCCCGGATGCTGAACAAGTGCGGGAGGTAGTTGTCCCGGGCCACCAGGCTGGCCAGGACGGGGAGCCCGCCGAAGGACGTGTTGGCCGCCAGGGCCAGCACGACCGTGATGGTGATGGAGATGACGTAGTACGCCCAGCCCCGCCCGATCGACATCGCCATGATCTGGCTCAGGACGGTCTGCCCCGAGCGGGGTCCGATGTGCCAGCGCTTGGCCAGGACGGCCAGGCCCAGCAGCATGGCACCGAGGATGACGCCGAGCAGGACTTCGGTCCGCTTCGCACGAACGGTCCGGGGCTCACGGAAGAGTGGCACGCCGTTGGCGATCGCCTCCACGCCGGTCAGTGCGCTGCACCCGGCTGAGAAGGCCTTGAGGATGAGCAGGAACGTCACCGCCTTGAGCCCGACCGTCGGCGTCTGGGATTTGCCCAGTTGCGTCTCGTTGAGCCCGAGCGGGTGGATGAGGCCGATGGCAATGATGGCCAGCAGGCCGACGATGAACAGCATGGTCGGCAGCAGGAAGGCCCGAGCCGTCTCGCCGAGGCCGCGCAGGTTGAGCACCATGATGAAGAAGAGGATCCCGAGGCAGAGCGGGATGGTGGCGCCGTGCAGGCTCGGGAAGGCGGACTGCAGCGAGGCGACGCCCGCCGCGATGGAGACGGCCACGGTCAGCGTGTAGTCCACGACCAGAGAGGCAGCGGCCACAAGGCTCGTGTGGGGACCGAAGTTGGCCCGGGAAACGGCGTAGGCCCCGCCGCCCATCGGGTAGGCGTCGATCACCTGGCGGTACGAGAACACCAATATCGCCAACAGGCCGACGATGGCGATCGTGATGGGCAGGACCAGATGCAGCGCCCCTGCGCCGGCGAGGGCCAGCACCAAAATGATTGCTTCGGGCCCGTAGGCCACGGACGTCAGGGCGTCCAGCGACAGAGCCGACAACCCTTGGACCGGAGTGATGCGGTCCTTCCCCGATCCGTCGTGCGACGCCCGCTTGGGCGGACCGATCAACAGATTCAAGAGGCCGGTGGCCGGACCGCCGCCGTCTTCTGCCATGAGCGCACTCTACGGGCCGGGGATGGGAGCGTTGGGTACACCAGCGCTGCCCGGTTCGGTCTGCCGTTGCCTGCGTAGGATCGGGTTGCGTCCGCACGGACGCGTCCGCAGCAAGAAAGAGGTCGACGCCGCCGTGGAACTGTGGGAGCTCTCCGCCCGTGAGGCGTGCCGCGACACGTTGGCGCAGTACACCCACAGTGGCGACCGCTACCTGCTGGAGGAGTTTGCCGGGGCGTTCTGCGAGGACGGCGTCCTCGAGATACGAGGGGCGGAGCCGCTCAAGGGCCGGGACGCCATCATGGCGCGCTTCGGTGGTGCGCCGGCGGCGGCGCAGGCGCAAGAGGAGGCCGCCAAGAAGCGCGACTCGGGGGCGCTGCGCCGTATTGTGCGCCACAACGTCACCAACATCAGGTTCGAGTCGCTCCGGCCGGACGAGGCGGTGGTGGCGAGCTATTTCACCGTGATCACCGAGATCGGCCTCGATCACATGGGCCGGTACCGCGACCGCTTCGTGCCCGTGGGCGCCCGATGGTTGATTGCGCACCGGTTCGTGTCAACCGACTGGCGATCGCCCGAGACGACGTTCGGACCGGCTCTGAGCGATTAGGACCCGCCCTACGTTCGATCCGTCTCATTGCGTGCGTCAAGCACGTCGCTCAGCCAGGGAACACGTTCGCGGGCGGCGGCGAGAGCTTCCGCTTCTGTGTCGTAGCACTGGCCCGAGAAGTACGCGACGGGCGTCCAGAAGCCACCGTCTTCGGGATCGCGCCGGAACTCTTCGAATCCGTACGTACCGTCCGGTCTGAGGAAGATGTCGACGCAACGGTCCACGCTGGCTGTCGAAGGGCTGGCCAGGACCTTCCACGACTTGTCCAGCCGTGACGACACGACGCGATACTACTTGACCACACGATGTCAATCTCGAGCGAGGTGTTGACCTCGAGCGTGTCCGTTCCGGTGCCCGCTAGTTGATGAGCGGGTCGCGCGGCAGGCCCAGGATCCGCTCACCGATCTGGTTGCGCTTGATCTCCGAGGTCCCACCGGCGATCGACAGCCCTCTGTGCATCAGCACCATCATGGACGTCATCGCCCCGGCGCCGTCGAGGTAGGCCGTTTCCGGACCGCCCAGTGCGGCCATGATCGCCGCCGCCTCGTGGCCGGCCTCCGAGAGCACCAGTTTGGTGACGTTGCCCTCGGGCCCCGGGCCGCCGCCGATGACGGCGCGATGGGCGCTCCGCATATTGAGGACTGCCATGGCCTCTCTCTGCGCAATGAAGCGCCCGACCCGACCGGCCCCGCCCGCCAGGCGCTCGGGGTGGGCGTCGAAGGGGGTGATGACCATGTCGGCCGGCATCGCGCCGCCGCCCTGGCCCCCACCGATCGACACGCTCTCGTTGCCGAGGGTCGCCCGCGCCACGGTCCAGCCGCCGTTGACGGGACCCACCACGTCGTCGTCGGGGACGAAGACGTCATTGAAGAAGACCTCGTTGAACTCCGAATGGCCGGTGACCATTTTGAGCGGGCGTACCTCCACGCCTTCGGCGTGCATGTCGAAGACCACGGTGGTGATGCCCTCGTGCTTCGGCGCGTCGGGGTCGGTGCGGATGGTCGCCAACCCGAAGCTGGCCACGTGGGCCCCGCTGGTCCACACCTTCTGTCCGTTGACCAGCCATCCCCCGTCGACCCTGGTGCCACGGGTCTTGACCCCGGCGGCATCGCTGCCGGCGTCGGGCTCACTGAAGAGCTGGCACCAAATGACGTCCTGGCGCAGGGCCGGCATGACCCAGCGGGCCACCTGATCCTCTGTCGCGTGCTGAATCAGGGTGAGGATGACCCAACCGGTGATGCCGTACTGCGGACGGGATACCCCGGCCGCGCTGAATTCCTGCTCAATGACGAGCTGCTCCACCGCACCGGCGGCGCGTCCCCACGGCTTGGGCCAGTGCGGCATGACGTAGCCGGTCTCGATCATGGCCGCCCGCTGCTCAGTGGCGTCGAGGCGCTTCACCCGATCGGCGAAGGCCCGCACGTCGTCGCGCATGGGCTCGGCTTCCGGGGGCAGGTCGATGGTGCGCACCCGCCGCGTGCCCGCCCGCACCAGGTCGGTGATGTCCCGCGCCGCGGCTTCCGCGTCCACGATCGCCTCGAGAGCGGTGGCCCGGCGAAGATAGAGGTGGGCGTCGTGCTCCCAGGTGAAGCCGATGCCGCCGTGCACCTGGATGTTGAGCTGGGCGCACTCGTCGGCGGCCGACAGCGCGAGTGCCGCCGCCATGGCCGCGGCGAGTGACAGCTGCGCACCCCCTTCCTCTGCAGCACGGGCGGCGTCCCACACCGTCACCGTGGCGAGCTCGGAGGCCACCAACATGTTGGCGCAGTGGTGCTTGACGGCCTGGAACGTGGCGATGGGCCGACCGAACTGCACGCGCACCTTGGCGTAGGCGGCGGCCTGCTCGGTGCACTCAGTGGCGATGCCGACGGCCTCGGCCGCGATGATCAGCCGCGCCAGGTCGACCAGGACCTGGCGCCCCCCGGTGATGACGCGCGCCGGCGCGCCGTCGAGCGTCACACGGGCGGTGCGCCGGGTGGGATCGAGGTTGCCCGGCACTTCGACGGTCACGCCGCCACCCGAGGTCTCGACCACAATGGCGTCGTCGCCTGCGGGGAGGACGAGGACATGGGCGAGGCCACCGCCCAGGACCGCCTTCGCCGTCCCGGCGGCCTTGCCTCCGGACACCGTGATGTCGGACGTGAGCGCGATGCCGCCGAAGGCGGATCCGTCGGCCAGGCCCGGTACGAGCCGAGACGCCACATCGTCGGATGCGGCAGCGTTGATCACGGCGCTGGCGATGACGGTGGGCACGAAGGGTCCAGGCGACACGGCGCGGCCGAGTTCCTCGACCACGACGACGAGCTCGGGCAGACCGAACCCCGAGCCTCCCCGCTCCTCGGGCAGGTGCAGGCCGAGCCAGCCCAGGGACACGAGGTCTTCCCAGAAGACCGGCAGCTCTTCGGTCTCTGCGAGAAGCAGGGCGCGGGCGGCCCCTCGGGCATCGCGCTTGGTAAGGAAATCCGAGGCTGTCTGCCCAAGGGCACGGTGGTCTTCGGTGATCGCAATCGACATGGGTAAATAGTATCCTCTATTATGGGAATAGGCCAGGGCGCCGCCACGGTCACGAGAGGAGCCGGACCATGAAGCTGGGCGCGACGGTAGGGATGCGGGACGATCCTGACAAGTTCGCTGCGCACGCCAAGCGGCTCGAGGACGTGGGGGTCGAGTATCTCTGGACGGGCGAGGCCTATATGGCCGACGCCGTCTCCGCCATGGGATTCCTGGCTGCGGTGACCAAGAAGGCGCAAATCGGCTCCAGCATCCTGCCTCTCTACTCACGCACCCCGACACTCCTGGCGATGACAGCGGTCGGCCTCGACAAGCTGTCTCGGGGCCGTTTCGTCCTGGGGCTGGGCGCCTCCGGGCCGCAGGTCATCGAGGGCTTCCACGGTGTCCCGTACGACGCCCCGCTCGCCCGCACCCGCGAGATCATCGAGATCTGCCGCTCGGTGTGGCGGCGCGACCGCCTCGTCCACGAGGGTGCCAACTACCAGGTCCCGTTGGCCGAGGGACAAGGGACCGGTCTCGGCAAGGCGCTCAAGATCATGGACCACCCCCTGCGCGAGCAGATCCCCATCTTCGTCGCCTCCCTCGGTCCGAAGAACGTCGCCATGACGGCGGAGCTGGCCGAGGGTTGGCTCCCGCTGCACTACTGGCCCGACCGGGCCCACGAGCTGTGGCGGTCCTCCCTCGAAGAAGGCGAGGCGGCGCGCTCGCCCGACCTGCCCCCGCTCGAGATCGTGGCCGGCGGGTCCCTGGCCATCGGCGACGACGTCGACGCGCTGCGCGATCGGGACCGGCCCATGCTGGCGCTCTACTACGGGGGCATGGGCGCCAAGGGCAAGAACTTCTACAACGACGTGCTGCGGCGCTACGGCTACGAGAAGGAGGCAGAGCAGATTCAGGATCTCTACCTCGGGGGTGACCGGAAGGCGGCGGCCGCTCGCATCCCCGCCGAGCTGGTCGCAGGGATGTCGCTCATCGGCGACGCCGGCTTCGTCAAGGACCGCATCGCCGCCTACCGCGAGTCGGGCGTCACCGTCCTGAACGTGCAGCCCGTCGGTCCGAACGGCCTGCAGGACATCGAGACGATCGCCAACTGGGTGGGCTGAGCGCTCATCGCCCGCCGCCCTGTCAGCGGCCGGTCGGGTGGTTCCTCTGGGCCTGCCGCAGCTCCTCGAGATCGCGCGGCTCCCGGCCCTCCTTCGCTGCCAGCTCCGCCTCCCGCTGCAACGCCTCCTCCACGACGTCGGACATCGACCCGGGCAGCAGGAGCTGCTCCTGGTTGATGGTGGCGCCCAGGGCCCCGTGCCGGTCGCGCAACGAACCGTGGTACAACCCGCGCGCGCTCCGGGCCTTGACCGGTCGGAGATCCACGAGCACCCAGTCGTCGGCCCGGATGTTCTCCTGGAACCACATGGAATGGTCGATCGATGGTCCACCGCGACCGGTGATCGTCTTGTCCTGTTGACCGAAGCCCGTGCCGAGATCCGAGAGATAAGTCAGCGCTGCCCTGTGCATCAACGGGTCGTCACCGAGCGGCGCGGCGGAACGGACCCAGAGGCAGTCGGTGAAGACGCCCTTGAGGAAGTCGGTCGGCGTCACGGGGCGCACATCGAGCAGCGTGTTCCACCCGCCCTTGGCGACGTCTTCTGGCGCCGGCACGTCGCGCCGCGGCGCGTCGTCGAAGACCCCGCCCTCGCTCTCTGAGTGAAACGACGTGATCATGGAGAAGATCACCTCGCCATCCTGAACGGCAACGACGTGGCGGGCAGAGAACGAACGCCCGTCCCGGTCACGGTCCACTTCGAGGACGACGGGTAGGTTGCTCCGCCCCGCCCGCAGGAAGTAGCCGTGGAACGAGTGGGGCAGGCGGTCGGGCTCTACGGTGGCCGCGGCGGCGAGCAGACACTGCGCCGCCACCTGTCCCCCATAGAGGGTCTGACGCGGTCCGTAGTTCGCGTTGCGGCCGCGGAAGAGATCACGATCGACCCGCTCGAGGGTGAGCAGGGAAGGGAGGTCCTCGGCGCGGTCGAGGTCGATCATCCCCGCACGGCCCGCACCGCCCGTACCCACTGCGCCCACGTGTGGATGCGTCGCCAGAACAGCTCGCGAGTCCCCGCAAAGTTGTGCATGTGTCCCATTCTCGGGCAGACGAAGAGGTCCACGCTCCGCGAGGACTCGTACGCCCGCGGCTCCCCTCGGGGATCCACCAGCACGTCGCGTTCACCCAGGCCCACGAGGACGGGGCAACGGACCGCTGCCGCCTCCGGCAACGCCCCGCCCGGCGTGAGGCACCACATGGCGACCGTCGCCGGGACGGTGGCCGATCCCCACGGCGGCAGGTCGCCACCGCGGGTGGGGAAGTCCCCGAGGTCGCGCCGCACGATGTCGGGATCGATGTCGTCGTAGTGGAAGCCCCAGGCCATGGCATCGGCTCCCGGCCCTGCCGCCGGGTCGGTCTCTGCCAGGGCGGGTCCGTTGGTGAAGATGCCGTCGGACGGCAGCACATCACGGGGGATCCACGGCATGACGATGGGCGCCGTGCCGGGCGCGGTCGGCGGATGCGTGTGGAGCACGCTGTAACCGAGCACCCCGATGCCGTCGTAGCAGTGGTACCGACCCTGTTGCACGACCGTGAGGCAGCCACCCATCGACTGTCCGATGCCGATCGTCAAGGGACGCTCGACCTTTGGGAGCCCGTCCATGAGGGTGCCGGCCGCCAGCTTCTGTAACACGTCCGCCTCGGCGGCCTGACTCGCCGCCGCGACCGGAGTGTAGGAGAGTCGCTCGGGATCGTGCAGGGAGCTCTCGCCGACACCGAGGTGGTCGACCGAGACGAAGATCCAGCCACGCTGCGCGTGCCACTCGGCCTGCGCGCCGTTTGCCGGTCCGGGCAGATCCACGGTGTAGTAGCCCCGCGCGTACCCACCACCGGGCTTGCCGAAGCACACGACGGGTTCGGGCGCGAGCTCGTCGGGGACGGTGACGGTGAGCGCAACATGTGCGGGCTCGCCGAGACCCGCGGCTTCGGTGACGTCGACCCGGAGGTCGATCGACCGCAGGGCCGTCACTGTGTGCCTCCCGGATCCGGTCGTCTCTCCTCGGTCTACTTGGGAGCGAAGCGGGTGCCTGCATCGAGGCGGATGCAGAGGCCGTTGAGCATCGGGTTCTCGACGATGGCGACGGCGAGCTTGCCGTACTCCTCTGGTCGCCCCAACCGCTTCGGGAAGGCCGCGTCCTTGGTCAAGGTCGCGGCGAACTCGTCCGGGATGCCCTGGGTGAGGCCGGTGGCGAAGAGGCTCGGCGCGATTGCCATGGCCCTGATGCCCAGGCTGCCCAGATCGCGGGCCATGGTGAACACCATGCCGACGATGCCCGACTTGGCTGCGGCGTACGCAACCTGCCCGATTTGGCCCTCGAAGGCGGCGATGGAGGCGGTGTTGATCATGACGCCGCGCTCGCCGTCCTCGGGCTCGTTCGTCGACATGTGGAAGGCCTGGAGGCGGTTGAGGTTGAACGTACCGATGAGGTTCAGCTCGATTGTCCGGCGGAAGGCGTCCAGGGGGTGCGGCCCGTCCTTGCTCAGCGTGCGCTTCGCGGCACCACCGCCGGCGGTGTTGACGGCGATGTGCAGCCCGCCCAGCGCGGCCACCGCGTTGGCGAGAGCGGATTCGGTCTGGTCTTCGTCGAGGATGTCCACTTCGTGGAACGTGCCGCCGAGCTCCTTGGCGACTTCGGCTCCGGCCGTGTTCGGCAGGTCGAGGATGGCGATCTCAGCGCCCTTTTGACGGAGCAGCTCCGCCGAGGCCTTGGCCATACCCGACGCCCCGCCGACGATGACGGCCTTCTTCCCGTTGATCTCCACGGAGGTTCCTCTCTGTCTGTTTCGCAGTCTGGTTCTCGGTCGTGTGATGCTGTCTGGCCTCACGCTCGGCCGCAACCCGAGAAATAGAGTGTACCATTTTGCCCCAAACCGATCGCCCGGGGCCAGGAGGAACCATGGAACGCGAAGCCATCCTGTTCGATGTGGCGGACAACGTGGCCACCATCACGCTGAACCGTCCCGACAGCCTGAACTCGTTCAACAAGGCCATGGCGGACGACATGACGTGGGCCTGGGAGACCGTCCGCGACACCGAGGACATCCACTGCGTCGTCCTGCAGGCCAATGGCGAGCGAGCCTTCTGCACCGGGCTCGACATCAAGGGGGACAACAGCTGGTTCATGAAGGACAACGTGTGGAACAGCTTTGACCCGGGCGTGCTCCTGGCTCCCAAGCTCCACCACCGGGTCTGGAAGCCCGTCGTGGCGGCCGTGCACGGGCTCTGTGCCGGCGGGGGGCAGTACTTCCTCAACGAATCCGACATCATCATCTGCTCCGACGACGCGGTGTTCTTCGACCCGCACGCCAACGTGGGGATTGTCAGCTCGCTCGAGCCGGTAGGGATGCTGCACCGGGGCGTCCCGTTGGGCGACGTCCTGCGCTGGGCGCTGATGGGCAACGAGGAGCGCATCACGGCCGAGACCGCCCTGCGCCTCGGGCTGGTGACCGAGGTGGTGCCCCGGGAGCAACTGCGTGACCGCGCCCGGGAGATCGCGTTGTCGATCGCCCGGCGGAATCCCAAGGCGATCCAGGGGACGATCCGCGCCATCTGGGAGTCGCTCGACACGACCCGCACGGCGGCCATTCAAGGCGGGCTGTCCTATACGCATATCGGCAACTACCCGCCGGCCCCGCCAGCGCCGCGGGACAAGAAGGAGACGCAGTACCGCTAGCGGTGTTCAGGGGCCACCGCCGCTGCAGCCGCCTCGAGGTAGGGCCACGCCAGGTCCGGCGGGAGTCCGCCGACCAGCGGTTGGAGTCCGAGAGGGATCCCCTTGTCGACCAGGACGCGCGCCTGGGCGGGGGTGAGGATCTGGTACGCGCCTCTTTCTTCTGCCATCTCCTTGATGCTGGCGGCTCGCGAAATGGAGGCCGTTCCCTCCCGATGGGCGTTCCATGCGGCGTAGCTGGCTGAGTCCTGGAACAGGTACTCGCCGATTTCGGCCCAGGCCCGTTCCGGGTCGTCGGCGACGAACACGGTGATCGGCACGCCGGCCTGCGGGAAGAAGCAGCCGGGAGCAGCGTCCCCTCCCTCGGCGCGGTAGGCCTCCTCGAGGGTGGCGTCGTGTGTCTCCGCGATGAACAACAGACCCAGGCGTGCCGCTCGCCGCGCCGCCGCCTCGGTGCCGCCGCCGTAGGCCAGCGGTGGGCCTCCGGGCGTGTAGGGCAACGGTGTCACCCGGACGGACCGACCATCGATGTCGACGTGTTCCCCCGCCCACAGTCGTTGTAGGAGGGTGATGCGCTCCTCGACGACGGCAGCGCGTTGCCGGCGGTCGACGCCGAACATGGCGAATTCCTCGGCCCGGTACCCGATGCCGACCACGTACGAGACCCGGCCCCGGCTGATCAGGTCGACGACCGCGAGGTCCTCGGCGAGCTTGATCGGCTCGTACAGGGCCAGCAGGAGGGCAGCCACATTGATGGGCATCGACGTGGTCCTGCCGGCGATGGCAGCGGCCAGCGGAATTGGGGACGGAAGGTACCCGTCGTCCGCCGCGTGGTGCTGGCTGAGGACGGCAGCCACGCCACCCCTGCTCTCGGCCCACTCACACATTTCGATGGTGGCGGCGTAGAGCGCCGCTCGAGCATCCGGATCAGGCGTGCTGGACCGCATGGCGAATCGCATCATGAACACTGCCGATGCGTACCATGCGCCCGCCCGGCGTCTCAAGTGCGGAAATCGAAATGAGGGATGCCGCTGATGAGGGCAGTGAGAACCTCATCAGAAGAGGATCACATATCCGGGACAAAGGCTGTGAAGACGAAATCACGACTTCGACGGGGTGGCTCGGTCATTGCCTGATTGACGACTGCGTCAGCGCACGCAGAACCCGGCGTCCACTGGCAGCGCCACCCCTGTGATCCATTTGGCCTGATCTGACACGAGAAAAGCGATCGCGTCTGCGATGTCCTCCGGCTCGAGGATGTCGATCGGCATGGCGTTCTGCATCGCCGAGATCGACGTGCTCTCTCCTGCCATTGCCTGAGCGACCAGCTTGCCCATGGCTTCGTTCATCGTCATGCCCGACTTGACTCCGGTGGGGTGGACACTGTTGACACGAATCGATTCTGGGGCGAGCGATGCCGCCAGCTGCTTCATCAAGCCGACCAGACCGGTTTTGGTCGAGGTGTAGGCGAGGGCGCCGATTCCAAAGCCCGCCGTGGGTTTGAGACCGGCCGTCGAACTGATGATCACGATATTGCCGCCCGGACCCTGGGCCCGCAGTGTCGGCAGGGCCACTGAGATCGTGTTCCAAGTACCGGTCAGGTTCGTATCGACGATGGTGCGCCAGACGGCGTCGGGATCACCGCCCTCGGTCAAACGGACAAGTCCGGCGTTGGCGATGACGATGTCGACGCGCCCGAGCGACGCCATGCCCTCGTCGAAGGCCTGCTGAAGCCCAGCGAGGTCGCGAATATCAGCGGTGAGGGCGACGACCTTGCGGCCCTGGGCTTCCACGAGTTGCGCGGTCTCACTGAGTTCTGCCTGCGTCGCGTTGGGATAGTCCATGGCGGCGACGTCGGCGCAGATGTCGATCGCCAGGATGTCAGCACCTTCCCGGGCTAATCGAACGGCGTGCGCCCGCCCTTGCCCGCGTGCGGCGCCGGTGACGAATGCAACCTTGCCCTGTAGCTCAGCCATCGACTCACTGCTCCTTTGTCGTTGGTGGATCCGGTTCGGTCAGAGGAGGGGGCGGAGGTCGCGCTTGCGCACCTTGCCGGCGGCTGTGCGGGGCAACGAGTCGGTGAGGACGACCTTCGTGGGCAGCTTGTGCGGTGCCAATCCGGCCGAGGACGCGAAGGGCCCGAGCACCTCCATTGTCGGCCCCTGCGTTCCGTCACGGGGGACGACCACGGCGCAGACTGCCTCGCCCCACACCTCGTCCGGCGTGGCGCAGACGGCGACATCGGCCACGGCGGGATGCCGGGCCAGAACCTCTTCGACTTCCCGGGCCGAGATGTTCTCCCCGCCGCGGATGATGATGTCCTTCACACGGTCGGTCACCACGAGGTACCCGTCTTCGTCGAAGCGGGCCAGGTCACCGGTGCGGAACCAGGTCTGGTGGATGAACGCATCGGCGTCGGCCGTCGGGTCCTGATACCCGAGGAACTGTTTTGGTCCCCTGGCCACGATCTCCCCCTCGTCGCCCGGCGCGACGTCGTGGCCGGCTTCGTCGAGGAGTCGCACCTCGTTGCCCGGTGTCACCGGGCCATCGGTCAAGCGCCGTTTGTCGGGTGGATCTGTTGGGCCGCCTGAGCTGATGGCGGGATGCTCAGTCGATCCGTAGGTGCGCCAGGTGACGATGCCGGCCGCCTCGCTTCGCTCGACGAGGACTGGGGGCACGGCTGCCGCGCCACAGAGGAACCGGTCCAGTGAGGAGATGTCACGCCCGTCCCGTCCGGCCCGGTCGAGCAACGTGGAGAGAAAGAACGGGGTGCCTGCGCTGGTCGTGATGCGATGTTGCTCAATCAGTTCGGCCGCCGCCCGGGCGCTCCAGCGGTCCATCACAACCGTTGTCCCACCGGCCGTGAGTGGCCGGAGAAGACTGATCAGCGAGGCCACATGGCCGGCGGGGAAGGTCGCCAGCATCCGGCTGGTGGGGTCGGTGGGCACCGCGGCGAGCCCGCAGAGCAACGTCTCGTGGCTGTGTCGCACCCCCTTGGGCGCTGCCGTCGAGCCCGACGTGTAGAGGACGCAGGCCACCGACCACGGGTCGGGCCGGAGGCCCGAGAGGACAGGAATCGATTCGAACGAGCCGAGTGCCAGAGCGCCGTCGATGGTGTCGTCGCTGAGGACGATCACCTGCCGCAACCCGGGCAGATCACTCTCGGCCACCAGCGGGCGGACCAGGTCGCGCCCGCGCCACTCCGGTGCGACAACTGCATACGGCGCACCCGTCTCACGGATGGCCTGCGCGACATCGTCCGCCGTCGCTGTGGTCGCGATGGGAACGGCCACTGCGTGAAGCAGCCAGACAGCGGCCAGGATCTCGGTGCCTTTCAGATCCGCGGGCGCCTGCACGACGACGGCATCGCCTGCCCTCACCCCCGCCGCGGCCAGCTGTCCCGCGGAAGTCTGCGCTTGCTGGAGGAACGCTCCGAGGGTGACGACCGTCGTCTCGCCGTCGACCTGGGCGAACACGATGTGGTGATCGGGGTGAGAGGTGCAACCGGTCTCGATCGCTTCCCCGACGGTCTGGTCGGGGTACACCCCCAGGCCGCGCCAAGCCGTTCGGAGGGCCTCGCGGGCTGCCCGCCCACGATCGACCTCCTTCACAAGGCGAACGTACGGATGAGGTCGGCCAGGACGAGTGGCTTGTCGCTCTGCACTGCGTGCCCGGCCCCTTCGACCACCACCACCTCCAGTGTCGGGAGGCGTCGTTGCATCTCGGTGATGTCCTCGTCGAGGACGAACGGAGACAAACCGCCGCGGACGAAGAGGGCCGGGATCGTGATGGCACTGACGTCGCTCCAGAGCGAAGTGAAGTCGACCCAATTCGCCGCACCCTCTTGCGCAGGCTGGCCGGGCGGGGGACCAAAGAGGTCGTAGCGCCAGGTCCATCGGCCGTCGTCGAGCCGTCGCGCGTTGTGCCGCACCCCCCGCCGTACTCCTGCCGCGCCACGGAAGGGACTCAGGGCGACCGCCGCGTCGGCCATCTCGTCGAAGCTGTCGTAGATCGGAGGTCCGGCGATGAGCGAGACGGTCCCACGCTCGGCCGTGCTCAATTGGCGGGACGGGTCGTTGATCTGCGGCGTCACGTCCACGAAGACGGCGCGCCGACAGAGGTCAGGATGTTGCGCGGCCAGGCGGATCGTCGTGGCCCCGCCGAGCGACATGCCGATGACGCAGCGGGCGGCGGGCGCCACCGACTCCATCAGCGTGGCCACCGCCTCGGCGTTTTGCCAGGGCCCGTAGTCGCGGTCGTCGCGCGGGTCGGAGTGCCCGTGCCCGGGCAGGTCGACGGCGACGGCCGGACGGCCCAGGGCCAGCATGACGGTGTCCCATGTGTGCCCGTTCTGTGCCCCACCGTGCAGGAAGACGAGCTCCGGCTCGCCCTTACCCCACCGTAGGTAGGACAACGCCTGTCCCGAGGGGAGGGTGAATGATTCTCGGGAAACGACCGGCTGTCTCGTGAAGGGGATGCCCCATTCGGCCGCGTTCTCACGGAGCAGCCCGAACTCGTCGTACTCGTCCGCTTCCAGTGTGTCCCGCAGCGAGGTCACAGAACCGGACTCCGGTCCGCCGCTAGACCCGCTCGATGATCACCGCCGGCGCCATGCCGCCGCCGGCACACATCGTGATGAGAGCGACCTGCTTGTCCTGGCGCTCGAGCTCGTCCAGCACCGTGCCCACCAGAAGTGAACCGGTGGCGCCGATGGGGTGGCCCAACGCGATGGCGCCACCGTTGACGTTGATCTTCTCGCGGTCGATGTCGAGATCGCGGATGAACTTCTCGGGCACGACGGCGAAGGCCTCGTTGACCTCGAACAGGTCGATGTCGCCCAGAGACATACCCGCCTTGGCGAGGACCTTGCGGGTGGCAGGGACGGGCGCGTTCAACATGAGCGTGGGACCATCGCCCAGGTTCGCCGTTGCGACGATCCTGGCCCGCGGCGTCATGCCGTGCGCGGTGGCATACTCCGGACTCGTGATGAGCAGGGCGGCTGCGCCGTCGACGACGCCAGACGAGTTCCCCGCATGGTGGACATGGGTGATTTCGAGGCCGGGAAACTTCTGCAGGACGAGCGAGCGGTACGTCGTCCCGTTCTCGTCGAGCGGGATGTCGGCCAGCGCCTCGAAGGACGGGGGCAACGAGGCCAACGAGTCGGCTGTCGTTCCCGGCCTCGGGAAATCCTCCCGGTCCAGCAGGACCGTGCCGTCGACGTCGTGCACCGGCACGATCGACCTATCGAAGCGCCCCTCTTTGATCGCGATCTCAGCACGGCGCTGTGATTCGGCGGCCAGTGCATCGACAGCCCGTCGATCGATCTTCTCCAGCGTGGCGATCGCATCTGCCGCAACGCCCTGGTTCGTCTGGGGGTGGATGGCACGCAGGTGATCGTTGCCGCTGTCGAGGAAGGGCGAGCGCGACTTCGAGACGTTGCCGGCGTAGGACGACATCATCTCGGTGCCGCCGGCGATGACCACGTCCTCCATGCCGGACAGCACTGATGCCGCGGCGAAGTTCACCGACGAAATGCCTGATCCGCAGAAACGGTCCAGGGTCACGCCGCTGGCGGTGATGGCGTAGCCCGCATCGAGGGCGGCCATGCGACCGAGGTCGCCGCCCTGCGTTCCGACCTGCATCGATGTGCCCCAGACGATGTCGTCCACGTCACCGGTGTCGAGCCCATTGCGCTCGGCCAGTGCTCGGAGCACGGTCGCCCCCAGTACCTGCGGGTGCAGCGCGGCAAGCGCGCCCTTGCCGACCTTGCCGATGCCCCTCGGGGTGCGGCAGGCGTCGATGATCCAAGCCTCTGTCACTTGTCTTCCTCGTTCCTTTGCGCCGATCGTATGCGGCCCCACAGGGGCATGGTGGTAAAGAGTATCCCAAATAGCGGAACCAAATCGACGAATCGCCTGCTAGACCGAAGACCGATGCCCAGGGACATCAGGGAACTGCGGGACGACCCGGTGGCCTACGCCGCTGAACTGCACCGGCGGTGGGGCGGCCTCCTGAGCTACCGCTACATCGGTAGGACCTGGGAGTCGATGGATCTGGGTCCGACCGACGACACCGTCACGCTCCGGCGCGACATGCGGAACGGGTGTGGCGGGATCCTGCTGGCTGTCCTCGGGATCGCCTCGCCCGAGGGTGGGGGCAAGAGCGACCTCGAAGCGGTGCCGAATCCCGTGATCCACTCCTGCCAGGTCCTCGATCCCGGGAGCGACGTCCGGCGAATGCAGGTGGTGTCCGAAGTCCTCAAGCACGGCCGGCAGATGGGCTTCAGCCGTTCCCGCATCGTCGACGCGGACCGGCCGGACCGGGTCCTCGCACTGACGCAGGGTCAGGGCATCAGTCTCGGTGCGCCCCCGAGCGGGCTCGAGAGAATGCCTGTCGAGCCGATCGTCGTCGAGGATGGCCCGGACCTCCCGCCGCTCTGGCAGGTCTTCGGGGCCGCGCGTCGCCCGGACGGTCATTGGGCCCTGCCCGTGTTGTCGGCGGAGGTCGCCTCGCCCGATGCCGCACTGCATCTCGGGCCACAGTTCGTTCTCCTCGAGACGGCGGCGCTCGACCTGGCGACCGAGATCGCAAGGACGAAGCGCGTGCAGGCCATCTCGTCGCACGTGATGTTCCTCGCCCGGGGCAAGGTCGGCCCGTTCCGGGCCGATACGGAGCTCCTGCACGGGTCCGACGGTGTGACGGCGGTCCGGGTCCTCCTCCACGACGAGGGCGCGGGCGACCGGGCGGTCACTGCCGGCTCCTACCAGTTCCGCGTGGGCGACTAACAGCCTTCACGAGGACCGGCCGGTGGTGTGGATCGCCAGAGGACGGCCTACCGTGATGGGACATCCGATCCGGGGTGGAGCAGATCGAGTCAGGCAGGGCGCTCTGACTGGGAAGGACGACAGTGGCCACGACACGACAGTCAGCGTTCAAGGAGATGCCGGGTGCGGCGCCGGACGTCATGCGGGACTACGACCTGGCGACGCTCGGGTACGAGGAGATCGAGTACAGCTTCGAGGGGACGGCGACCTCCTACGAGCTACAGGGCGAGCGGGCGGCCGACGGCCGCTGGGAAGTCAGCCCCGGTGCCGAGGCTCCGTTCCGGACCAGGTTCGTGGCGCGCTGGCCCTCGGACCCGCTCCGGGTCAGCGGGACGGTCGTGGTCGAGTGGCACAACGTGTCTGCCGGCATCGACGCCGCTCCCGACTGGGGGTTCTTCCACCGCGCTCTGGCCGCCGCGGGTCACGCCTGGGTCGGCGTGTCGGCGCAGAAGGTCGGCATCGACGGGGGCGGCTTCGTCGAGAGCATCCACCTCAAGCTGCTGGCACCGGAGCGTTATGCGGAGCTCGAGCATCCCGGTGACGCCTGGTCCTTCGACATCTTCACGCAGGTTGGTGCGTTGCTCCAGCTGCCCAGTGACCAGAACCCTCTGGTCGGGCTGAAGCCATCGCAGATCCTGGCGGCAGGGGAGTCACAATCTGCCGCCTGCCTGGTGACCTACATCAATGCCGTTGATCGCCACGCACAGCTCTTCGACGGCTACTTCGTGCACGGCCGGCCCGCGTCGGGCGTCTCGATCGATGGCGTGTTCATCCCCGCCTCGCAGCGCTTGGAAATGGAGGAGACACGGGTGGCGATCTCGTCGAGGGGCGAGCGCATCCGTGACGATGTCCGGGTGCCGGTGCTGGTGCTCCAGAGCGAGACGGACGTGGTCCTGTTGGGTGGGCAGCTGGCGGAACAGCCCGACTCGGACAGGATCCGTACCTGGGAGATGGCGGGCGCGGCGCACGCCGACACCTACACGGTCAGCGCCGGACGTCACGACGACGGCACGCTGAGCGCCGGCCGCATGGCCGAGTTGTTGCGCCCGACGACGAATCTCATGATCGGCCAGACGGACACGCCGATCAACGCCGGCCCGCAGCAGCACTACGTGGCCCAGGCCGCCCTCGTGCACCTCGAGCGATGGGCGTCGGGCGGAGAAGCTCCCCCTCCAGGGCCCTCGCTCGAGCTCAACGGCGACCGGACGGGCTACGTCCTGGACGAGCACGGCATCGCCCGGGGTGGGATCCGCACGCCGTGGGTGGACGTGCCGGCGGCAGTCATGGGCGGACTCGGGCAGACCGGCGAGACCTTCGCCATGCTGTTCGGCCGCACCGAGCCTTTCGACGACGCCACCCTGGCGTCGCTGTACCCGGGGGGAGAGGACGAGTATCTCGAGCGTTTCGCGGCGTCATTGGACGCGACCATCGCGGCCGGGTTTCTGCTGGAGGAAGACCGCATAGAGATTTTGGCGGTGGCGGCACACTCGTATCCCCTGCGGCTCGCCGACGGGTGATGTCGTCAGGGGGCCGGAATTCATCATGCTCTTTCCTTCCCTGAGGGTCGACGACGTCCGGAGCCGAACGGGAATTGTCCCTCTTGACCTGAGGCGTCGTTCCCGACCTGAGCCTGCACACCCCTTCTGCTAGGGTGCAAAAAAGAGGGTCCTCTTTTCCTCTGGGGAGGGTGCATGGAGCAGTCAATGTTGCGCTGTGAGGGCCTGCGCAAGAGCTACGGCGACCGTGAGGCCGTCAAGGGCGTGTCCTTCTCCATTGCGGAAGGCGAGTGCTACGGCCTCCTCGGGCCGAACGGTGCCGGGAAGACCACGACGATCTCCATGCTGTGCGGCCTGACCCTGCCCGACCAGGGAGAGGTCACGGTCGACGGCTTCAAGGGCGGCACGTTGGAGGCGAAAGCGGCGGTCGGCTACGTCCCACAGGACCTGGCGTTGTATCCGGACCTGTCGGCGGTCGAGAATCTGACGTTCTTCGGCCAGCTCTACGGGCTGGGCGGCAAGGAGCTGCAAGGGCGCATAGGCGAAACGCTGGAGCTGGTCGGGCTGGCCGACCGGGGCAAGGACCGCATCGGGACCTACTCGGGCGGCATGAAGCGGCGGGCCAACATGGCGGCGGGCCTGCTGCATCACCCCAAGCTGCTGGTCTTGGACGAGCCGACGGTCGGCGTCGACCCCCAGAGCCGCAACGCCATTTTGGAGACGGTCGGGCGGCTGGGCATCGCTGTCCTCTATACGACGCACTACATGGAAGAGGCAGCCCGACTGTGCGATCGCATCGGCATCATCGATGACGGGCAACTGATCGCCGAGGGGACCGCCGAGACGCTCATCGGCATCCACGGCGGGCGGGACAAAGTGCACCTGTCCTGTGACGGCGCCTCGCTCGACGTGCTGTCGGCGGCCTGCCTCGAGCTCAGCAACGTCCACAACGTGCACGAGCACGAGGGCAACCTGGAGCTGACCACCGACCACGGCCCGGCTGTGTTGTCCGCTGTCGTGGCGGTGGCCACGAAGCACGGGGTCGATCTCACGGGCGTCGAGGTGCGCACGCCGAATCTCGAGGACGTCTTCCTGACGCTCACCGGGAAAGAGCTTCGGGATTGATCCGCGTCATCGCGTGGAACGAGCTCCACCGCCGGCTGCGCGATCGCTCCGTCCTCATCGGATGCCTGGCGGCGCCGTTGCTCATGGCGGCCGTCCTCGGGTTGTCGTTCGCGGGCGGTGCCAACGCCTCCCCGGTCCACATCGGCGTCTCGGGGGCTTCGCCCCAGATGCTCACGGCCGCGCTGGCGGCCAGCCAGCTCCCGAAAAACGTCACGGTGACCGCGTTGCCCAGCCAGCAGTCGGTCAAGAACGGAGTGGCCAGCGGCACGCTCGACGGCGGGGTGGCGGTGTTGCCGTCGCAGTTGCGCCTGCACACCCTGCTCGTCCCGATCGTCGACCCGGGTGCGACCCACACCCCGGGGTTCGACGTGGTCACCAAGGGCACGTCGCCGCTGGGAGAGGAGTACGCCGAGTCGGTGGCGGCCGGGATCTCCAGCGTGATGTACGCCAGCCGGGTGCCCCATACGGAGGCGACGGAAGCAGCGGACCCGGCGACAGTGGCGGTCAACAGCCAAAACGTGGGTCACGGCGGCAAGGTCAACCTGAACTTCTTCGCGCCCAACATCGCGGTCGTCTTCCTCTTCATCGGGAGCGGTCTCGGCATGCGCTCCTTGCTGATGGAGAGGTCGGCCGGCACGCTGGCCCGGATCACGGCAGCACCGGTGCGGCCGACCCAAATCGTCCTCGGCAAGCTGCTGGCGATCTTCATCACCGGCATGGCCACCATCTTCGTGATCTGGGCCGTGACGACCTTCGCCTTCGGGGCAAATTGGGGAGATCCCCTCGGCGTCGTCTTGATGTGCGTCGGCGCGACCGTCGCGATGTGCGGCATCGGCGTGTTCCTCACCTCACTGGCCAAGACGGAGCAG
>Ga0182024_10002324_pt1 | contig 47448 bp, 51 predicted proteins | sample P32metaG_FD_120480 | JGI IMG/M metagenome (GOLD analysis project Ga0182024, IMG submission 120480) | Permafrost microbial communities from Stordalen Mire, Sweden - P3-2 metaG (Illumina Assembly) | ecosystem: Environmental > Terrestrial > Soil > Wetlands > Permafrost | place: Sweden: Stordalen... | reverse complement strand
TGCGCCGGTCTGCGGGAGGAGGGCCTGCAGGTGATGGCGGCGTCCGGAGGCCTGGAGACCCTGGGCCACCTGCGGAGCGCGGGTGTGGACGTGGCGCTGATCGATCGGGCCCTCCCCGAAATTAACGGACTGGAGATCGTCCGCCGGGTGCGCCGGGAATCCACCGTGCCGATCATCCTGCTCACCCGGCGGGGTGACGAGACCTCGGGGATCGCCGGGTTGGAGGCCGGCGCCGATGACTACCTGGCCGGCACCTGCTCGGCGGGCCAGGTGGCCGCTCGGATCCGAGCCGTGGTCCGCCGAGCCAGAGCGTTCGAGTCCGAGCCGAGCGTGGTCCGCACCGGGAGGCTCGAGATCGATCTGGAGTCTCGCCGCTGCCTGCGCGACGGGCGAGAGGTCAACCTGACCCGCCGGGAGTTCGATCTGCTCGCGGCGTTGCTGCGCTACGAAGGCCGCATCCACAGCCGGGGTCAGCTGCTGGCACTGGTCTGGGGGGATCACGCGGTCGACTCGCGAACCGTCGACGTTCACATAGCTTCGCTGCGTCGCAAGCTCGGCTCGGCTGTTCAGATCAGCACACTGCGCGGCGTCGGCTATCGGCTCGACCTGGCCGACTCGCCGTCCCAGCCCGTCGGCTGATTGTTGTCCGCCGGTTCCGGCCTCCTCGCTCCGCTTCCCCTTCGGATCCCTTACTCCGAAGCCTCCGGCCGAAGGAGGGTGGACGGCGCGAGGGCGACCCGGTCATCTAAGACCAGGGCCGCCCTCCCCGACCATTTGCACCGTCTACGGGCGCGCGTCCGGACCGACGCCTCCTATAGAGCTCCGGACAGCGCCGCCGACTGCAGCGAGCCGATACCGCTGCAGTAGTCGTAGCCCGCGCGAGCCACGCAGCCACCGTTCGTGCCCAGCGTGATGTCGCGGAAACCGGTGACCGGCGACGGATTGGCGGCCGGCACGTAGGTCGGCCCCAGCGGTCCGCTCTCCACGGTGGCCGGGTTGACCTTGTTGTACAGCGAGTAGAAGTCGTAGGACGCGAGTCCCAGCGAGTTCCTGTGCACCGACTGCACCGACGCGAACAAGCCCATCGTCACCGGGCTGGCCACGCTGGTGCCGCCCACTCCCGTGGGTGAGCCGCTGGTGGAGTCGTACACCAGCACCGGGGTGTTCTCATCGGCCACGGCCGATACGTCGGGCACCGAGCGCCCACCCTGGTTGGTGTACTGCCAGCTCTGGCCGGCGCCGTTGGCCTGCAAGGTCCAGGGCGGTGCGGACTCCCACGGAGATACGCCGCCACCGCCGCCGATCCAGGCGATCTCGTCCTCGACGTTGCCGTTCTGGTCAGCCAGGAGGGTGGTCCCGCCGACGCCAGTGGTGTAGTAGCCGTCCGATGGCCAGCTGACCCCGGGAGGACCCTCGGGCACGCCGCTGGAGACCACCTCTGGGCAGGCATAGCCGTTATCGCCGGTGGAGGCGAACATGCTCTGACCTTGAAGCGCGCCCTGGGCCAGCACCTCGTCGGTGGTCAGCATCGCTCCGTCCAGGAACGCGATGTAGTCGCACTCTCCCAGCGAGGCGGACAGCAGGTTGGCCCTGTCCTGGGAGACGAACAGGTTGATCCCGCGCGCCACCTCGGAGTCGGTGAACGTCCCGACGTCGTAGATGTCCAGAGCCTTCACTGCCTTGGGCACCATCGTCGAGTACTGCGTGTCCAGGTCCCACTCCAGGTTGCCGGTCAGCGGGTTGTCGTTGACGATCCCCGCCTCGGGGCCGTCATAGATGACGTTGACCGGCACCTGCGAGAACCCGAACTCCTTCTCCGCGTAGCGCAGGTCGGCGATCGTCGATGTCATGTCGCCCGAGGCGATCACCGCCACAGTGGTGTTCTTGGCCGCCTGCATCGAGGCGTCGTCATACGCGTTGGCTACGGCCTTGGGGGTGAAGCCCCCCGTGTAGGGCACTGCCGGCGTGCTGATCCCGGGCGTCAGCTTGGGGGCCGCGGGGGCGGCTACCTTCGGCACACCAGTCGGAACGTCGGACAGGCCGATGACCGCGCGGACGTCGCCGCTCAGCGTGGCGGGCACACGAGCTGCCGCCGCATTGACGTACACGATGTGGCCATTCAGCCGGTAGGAGTCGATCTTGGTGTCGAAGGCTCGCTCAGCTTCCGCCACCGTGGCCCGACCGCTGACCAGCAGCCGGTTTCCGGAGATGGAGATGTCCGTGAAGCCGTGCTGCTTCAGATAACGAGACACCGTTCGGGTGGTAGAGGTGCGCGGGCTGAAGCGAGCCAACACCTGTGAATGGCTCAGAACCGTGCGCGATTCGATCAGGCGGTTGATCTGCGCCTGGTTGCGCAGCGGCAGGACCGCACTGATCTCCAGACGCTGGCGGGCCGGGGCCCGGCCGAGCAGCGTGCCGTCGAGGTGCAGGGCTTGGGTGTGGGTTGACACCCAGCGATGAGCCGAGGCGTTCGCAGCGGGTGACAGCCCACCGGCGAGTGCCGCCGCGCCGGCCGCGGCCAGAGCGGGTTTCAACAAGCGATGCGAGATTCCGAGCACTGGAATCGATCCTCCGTGGATGCGGTTGCAGATTCGGCCGATCAGTGGCCGTCTGCACCTGAGAACGTCCGCGGCGGCGCTTTCTTGCGCTAACTCGTTTGACGAGTCAGCGTGTCTTGCAGCGCTTCGATGGCGGTGTACGCGGGCTTCCAGCCCAATTGCTCACGTGCCTTGCGCGTATCCATGATCGCGGGGTGGCTGAGCGCCTCCACCCACTCGGCCGCGGGCGGCACGATCCCCGGCCAGGGGAGACGAGCCAGCATGCGGGTGGCCCGGTGGACCACGCCGGCCGGGATCGGCACCGGTGTCAGGCCGAGCTCTCTGGCCACATCCGAACCGGTGATCACCCCGTCACCGGCGATGTTGTACGCCCCGGGTGGCCCCTCGGCCAGCACACACTGCAAAAGCGCCTGGCCGACGTCCGCTTCATGGATGACCTGCATGGGCACATCCGCCGCGGGCGCCGGGATCGGTATGCGCAGCCGGGCCGCGGCTCCCAGCACCGCGAGCGCCGCCCGGGTCAGCGGCTCGGGCACGCTGGCCTTGGCGCCGGTGGCGTGCGGCCCGAGCACGATCGGCGGGCGCAGCAGGTAGAGCTCCGGCTTCTCCGACTCGGCGGCCTCCCGGTGCAGGATCTCCTCCAGTTCGGCCTTCTCCTGGGCGTAGAACAGTCGCGCGGCCGGGCGTACCGGCCAGTCCTCGTCCATTCCCACCGGGTTGTCGGCGTGAAAGCCGTAGGCCGCCACCGAGGATGCGTAGACGAATCGCTTCACGCCCGCCGCCCGCGCTGCCTCAAACGCATTGCGCGTCCCCTGCACGTTGACCTCGCGGATCGCCTCCCGGCTGCCCGTGCCGGTGATCAGGAACGCCAGATGCACCACCACGTCGGCACCGGTGAACGCTTCGAGTAGCGCGTCCCGGTCACGGACGTCACCGCGGCGATAGGTCATCTTGGTCCAACCCTGGTCGGCCGGATCGAACGGCCGCCGCGCGATGCCCACCACGCGCGTCACGCGAGGCTCGTCCTCCAGCAGTGGCATCAGCCCGTGCCCGAAGGTCCCGGTCGCGCCGGTGAGCGCGACCGCCAGTTCGTCGCCGCTCATCTCGTGGCGCCCGCTGGGACGCGGAACAGCGAGGTGAGCCGAGCGGCTTGCATGAAGTCGCCCCGCAGCGACAGCCGACCGGCCAGGTAGGACTGCATCGGACTGGAGCGACCGGTGGCCAGACGCAGCAGCTCGATCGGCCCGATGGTGATCGTGACCAGCGGTCGCGCCTGCGATTCTCCGCGGGTCACTCGGCAGCGACGCTGGGTGATGATCAAGTCGTACACGTCAAACGCTTGCTGATTCGGATCGGAGCCACTCACCCGCCAGCGGATCGCCATGTCGAGCCCCGCGGCGGGGGTACGGTCGAGGTAGCGGGACATGACCAGGAAGATCGCCTCGATCACCAGGCGCCGAGCCGGCGTGCGCATCAGTTGCTCGAGGTGCCGGTCGGGAATTGCCCCCAGTCCACCGGCCAGCCGGTTGGCCACCTCGTCGGCGTCGGCGGTCGCCGCTCCCAATGCCGGGTCGAGCAGCGCGCGGGGGATCGGCACCAGACGCATCGGTGGACAGTAGCCTACGAGTGGGGTGCTCGCGCCTCTCTCGCTTGGGCTACGAGAGGCGCGTCAGACCGATTGCGAGGAGCCGCCGTCGACCAGCAGCGTGGTGCCGGTGATGTAGCCGGCGGGCGCCGAGCAGAGGAAGGCGGCGGCCGCTGCAAACTCCTCCACGGTGCCAATCCGTCCGGCCGGGATCGCGGCCCGCCGATCGGGCGAGTCCGATCCGAGCTCCTTGATCCGGTCGGTGGCGATCAAGCCGGGCAGCAGCGTATTGACGGTCACGCCGTCACTGGCGATCTGCTTGGAGATCGTCTTCAGCGCCGCCAGCAGTGCACCCCGGTGTGAGCTGGACAGGACGAGCACGGGGCTCGGCTCGCGCACCACGCTGGAGGACAGCGACAGGACCCGCCCCCAGCCACGCTTCCGCATGTTCGGGAGCGCCGCCTCGACCAGCGCCAGCTGCCCCAGAAACAGCATCTCGTAGGCCTGGCGCCACTGCTCAGTGCTGAACGACAGCGCGTCGGGCGAGGCTGGCGGGCCGCCACTGTTGGCCACCAGGATGTCCAGTGACCCGAGGTCTGACTGGACTCGGCTGACCAGCTGGGCAGCCCCGTCGACATCGGCGGCGTCGTGGACATACGGTTGGGCGCCGATCTCGGCGGCGGCCTGCCGGGTCCGCTCCTCGGAACGAGAGCTGATCGCCACGGTCGCTCCCTCGGCGGCCAGGGCGCGTGCCACCCCAAGCCCGAGACCCTTGGAGGCTCCGGTAACGAGGGCAACCCTGTTTTCGATGCCGAGCTTCACCCAGGCCGGACTCTAGTAGTGAACGGGCGGTGGGTGAGGTGCCGCGCGGTTTGCTTCAAGCGTCGAGAGTGCATTTATCCCGCCAGGAGACCAATAAGTGCACTCTCGACGGATCGGTCAGGGATCAGCCGCGACCGCGACCGCGACCGGCCTCCTAACATCCGATCGCCGGGCGGTTAGCTCAGCTGGTAGAGCACCTGCCTTACAAGCAGGAGGTCGCGCGTTCGAGCCGCGCACTGCCCATTCAGGAAGTCCCTGCAAATCCGTGTCCTAGCCGCGTCGGTGAAAGAGAGGCGATCGATCATCGATGTGTCGCGCGGCCGTTTCCGGCCTTTTGGTTGCTTCGGAGGCTCGTCACCGCTGATGTTTCAGGCCGGGTTCGGAGCGGTCGCTGAGCGGCGTCTTGCGAAGGCTGATCCACGCCGAGGAGCGAGCGGATCTCTGCTCGCAACTGGTCGCGATCATGCCCGGCGATGAGCTGAGCGTAGATCGCCAGGGTGGTGGTTGGATCCACGTGTCCGACCTGCGCCTGGACATACGGAAGGTCGTAGCCGGCCGCGACCATGAAGGTGATGTAAGTACGGCGGAACGTGTGGGGGGTGACGTGCGCCAGGATCGGTGGCTCGTCCCGCTCGGCACGCATCGCGTTAGCCCGAGCGACGATCGGGTGGACGACGCGCTGCAACACGTTCGACCGGTCTCTCCGCGTTCGGGCTCGTGTTGGAAAGGCCGGTGCGTCCATCGTCGCCGGCGCACGTCCGGCGAAGTAGCTGGAGAGCTCATCGAGCAGCGCTGGGTGGATGTCCACGAGCCGGACCCCGGCGTCGGTCTTCGAGTCGCGGATGCTGAAGCGCGCCCGGGCGAGGTTGATGTCCTGGTTGTCCAGCAGGCACAGCTCGCCGACGCGTGGGCCGGCGAAGCCGAGGGTGGCGATGATCGCGCGTCGAACGCCGCAGGTGGTAGCCGCCTCGTCGTCGCGGCATCCGTGCAGGTAGATCGCAGTGGTTGGCGCGACGCCGATGCGGTCGCCGATCTCCTTCCAGCTCAGGCCGGCGACGTCGCGAAGCAGACGAACCTGCTCAGCTCGCTCGACGGTCAGCGGCAGGTGGCGGTTGTCGATTTGGCGGGCCGCTTCGAGTAGCGCCGAGAACTCGTCGAGATCGAGCACTCCCCGGTTGTGGCGCCGCTCGAGTGGTTCACGGGTGCGTCGTTCGCGCGCGACATTGCGATCGATCCAGCCGCCGTCCTCGGCTTCGTCGAGGATCGAAGCGAGCGTCCGGAGGGACTTGTTGATGGAGTCGTTGCCGAGCGTACGTAGTCGTAGGCCGCTGCGCGGGTCCCGCAGTGGCCCACCGGAGGCCTCGGCGTCCCGGATCTGTGCGTTCTCGGTGTGAATGCGCTGGCGGTATTCCTTGATCGTGTTGCGTGTGATCTGGGAGGGCAGGAGCTCGCCGAAGAAGGGGGCGAGGTAACGGCGTAGCTGCCACTCGTTGAGCTCGATCGTCCGCGGGCGGATGGCAGGGTTTCGTCGGCGAGCCTCGAGCCAGTCGGTCGCGAGTTCCCTGAACGTGGGCTCGGCATCGCCGGGGACGGCGCGCGCGTCCGGTCGGGGGCTCCAGAGACCGAGCTCGATCTTGGCCAGCAGTTGCTTGCGGGCCTTCTCGACACGCGACTCATCCCAGCCCTCGCTCTCGTTCCCCAGTGACACGCGTTCGTCGCCACCGGCGATCCTGACCCGCAGTCCGAAGGTGACGCTTCCGTCGGCCCGTGGGTCGCGTGTGATCTGAACTTTCGGTTGCCTCGGCATGACGACTAGGAGGCGAGCCCGATCGGGTCGCCGAATCGCGGAGCGTCGGTGAGGAGGTCCGCGCGTCGCTTCCGCCGGCGCTTGTTCGATGGGACAGTCGGCTTCGCACGCGCCGGGTCCGCTGATCTGTCTCGCGACGTGGTGCTGCCGGGGAGCGTGGCCGCGTTGAACCGGATCGGAGCCTTCAGCCCGTCGCCGAGCTTGAACCCGCCCCACTCTCGCCAGTGTGCGTACACGGTCGACCGCGCGACTCCGAGTCGCGCAGCCACTTGGCCGACCGTCAGATGCCCACTCGCGTTGTGGACGCTGCCGTGTGCAGCAACAGCGTCGAGTCGAGCGAGCACCCGCTCGGTGAGCCTCTGGGCGATCTCATCGACCAGTTCCGTATCGAGCGGAGGTCGGGCGCTCTCGCGGAGCATAGAGCGATAGTAACAGATCTGTTGCAGGGTATTTATCCGAGTCGCTCGCGGTAGACTGTGGTCGTGCGTCCGAGCACTGTGAAGAGCGCGGTCATCCTCCGAGAGGCACGTCTGCGAGCCGGTCTCAGCCAGGTCGAGCTCGCCGAGCGGAGCGGCAAGGACCGCGTCCAGATCGGTCGCTACGAAGCCGGCGCCGTCGCGCCGAGCCTCGACACCCTGATCGATCTCATCCGCGCCTGCGGCTTCGACCTGCCGCTCGATCTGAAGCCCCTTGAGGCCGCCCCCGATAAGCAGCTCACATCGCTTTGGCAGCTGTCGCCGGACGCACGCTTGGAACGGATGCTGCGCCGTGTCGATACGCCTGGGTCAAGCTGATGTCGAAGCCACCGTTTGACCCGTACGCGATCCTCGGCGCGCTCGAGCGCAACTACGTCGACTACGTCGTCATCGGAGGACTCGCCTGCGTCCTCCGCGGAACGGACGAGATCACCACCGGGCTCGACATCTGCACATCATTCAACGCGGACAACCTCGCCAGGCTCGGCCAAGCGGTCGCCGAGTTGAAGCGCTCTGGCGGCCGCGCGGTCGAGATCACGGACGACACGATCAGCCGCGAGCCGCCGCTAGCCGTGTCCACGAGTGCCGGCGAGTTGAAGATCGTCGGGACGCCAGCGGGCGCTCCCCGCGGGTTTGTCGACCTCCGCCGAGCGGCGACGAAGGAGCACCTCGCTCACGGCCTCCGCCCGCTGGTGGCGTCGGCGGCCGACCTAGCCCGAATGGTCGCTGCGCTCGACCGCGCAGATGATCTGCCACGCCTGACGGAACTCAGGCGCATCGTCGAGCTCGAGGTCGATCGCGAACATGCTCTCCCGCAACCGCCTGTCGCTCCAGCGCCACCGCGCCGCCGGCAGCAGTCCGGCCGCAAGCTCACGCGCTGACAACCCGCAAGCCAGCCCCACCGCGGCATCGCGCGCTTGGTTCGGGGCAGCTTCTGGGAGCCAGCCCCTGTCGAGAATCCGTCCGGCCCCGCCGGGCATGCGGCCGTGATGCCGACTACGGGCGTGGCCGAATTGCATCGATGATGCACGTGGTGTGTCTGGCTCGGGTGGGGTTGCCTTGAGGGTGCAGCGGGCCGCCCGCGCACGCGGTTCCGCAGATCGCGAAGGTTGGGGTGAGGCCGATCGCGGCGATACCGAGGCCGGTTCCGATGTCGGTGATCGGGACGGTGCCGTAACTGGTGAGCAGGTTCAGTGAGCTGATTCTTCCTCGGAGCGGGTCCGGGGTTTGTTGTTGGGCCAGGGCGCTGGCGGCTATCTCGGCGACGCTGGTCAGCGTCCCGATGAGAACGGCTGCTGCTACCCGTCGAGGAGATCGTCGGGGACCTCAACCGGTTCCTCGGCGGCTGGGCGGCTACTTCCGCTACGGAAACTCCGCCCATGTCTTCGACAAGATCACCTCCACGCCATCAACCGGCTGGCGATATTCGTCGCCAACCGCCATCAGCGTGAGCGACGGTTCGGATGGTGGGCTGTGGCCCGCCAGTCATTGGATCATCTGGGGCTGATCGACCTCAACGAAATCATCGTCTCGCCGCGCGCCTTCCGGCCGCGGCACCGGGGACGCTGAACGCCGACGGTGAAGAACGTCGGCGAGCCGTGTGCGGGAGAACCCCACGTACGGTTCGATGGGGGGCCGGAGGAAACCAGGAGTCAGTCGGCCTACGCCGCGCGACACCGGGCGCCTCTCGCCTGCCCGACCACTCCCGATCTGAGCGCAGCGTCCAGGTCGATGAGGTCCTGAACACTGATTTCGACTGTGCAGCCCGTCTCGAAAATTCAGCTTGCCGCCCGCGCGCTGTTGCGGTTGCTGGGGACGTTGCGCGTCACACCGGCGCTGCGGCGTGTTTCCGAGACCCCCGCAGCGGTCGAGCGGATGCGGGTCGATGTTCGCTTTCAGGGGCAAGGTTTCGGCGGACCATCCTCCGGCGGCTTGAGGAGCGAGCCCGCGAACTTGGCTACTGCACTGTGCGGCTGGATACGACGCTCGGGTAGGCTGCTGCGCAGCACCTCTATCGCTCCAGCGGGTACCTTGAGGTGGGACGCAGGCACCTGGGGTCTCTGGAGCTCATCGTGTTCGAGCGCCAGCTCATGTAGCTCGCTAAGCCAGTCGAGCAGCGTCAGCTACGAAATGACCGCACCGGTCCCCAGTGCGACTCCCCAAGCGAACGCCGGCCTACCCACGTGTCGTTCGGCTTGCCAAATGTGGCCCAATCGTGCGGCCCAATCGCTAGGTATGCTTGAGACTTGTAGGCCGATCCCAAGCTAAACCATGCAATTACCAGGTACTTCTAGAGTGGATCCAGCCGGGCTCGAACCGGCGACCTCCTGCTTGCCGTTCAGCTCAACCCCTGAGTTGTACGCTCAAGAAAGTTGACTAATCAGCGTCCTCGCGGATAAGCTCTGCGCAGTGGATCTGCAGCCGGATCTCCTCTAACCCCTTCCCCACGGCGCTTAGACTGACTCGCCTATCAACCCGGAAAGCCACCGTTGCGAACCGCGCAGCCGCACATTAGTGTCAGTCGTACAGCAGGAACGGGGAAGGTAGGTACCGGTCGAACGAGACGATGCGAGGCTGGCGATCGGCCGGAAGCGACAGCAGCGACGATCCCCGCAACTCGGCTTGCGTCACATTTTCGAGAATCCAGGTCGCGCCACCGGCGGCGAACTCCGCGGCGAACTGCCGGCAGCTGCCGCATGGCTCGAACCCCGCGACGTAGACGGCCGACAGCCGGCCGCGGGCGATCGGCTCTCGATCGTTGGCGAACGCCGCGAGGACCGCGACCTCCTCGGCGTGCTTGGTCAGCGTCAGGTTGACGATCTCGATGTTCGCCCCCCCGCCCACTGTCCCGTTCTCGAGCTCGGCTGCGGCGAGCACGATCACGCCGGTGGCAGGGGCGTAATGGAGCCTTCGCGCCGACTCCGCCGCCGTACGGAGCGTCGTCAGGCGTTGCTTGGAGATGCGGGCCACGGCTGGCCACGCTACCCGTTCGCTCGGCGACCGGCGAGCCGATGAGCGCCGGTCCCGCCAAGCTCCCGCCCCAGGACGCGCTGAGCGCGCTGATCAATGCCAGGGCGTGGCTGCTGCGCAGGGTCGACCAGCTCGAGTTCGTCGATCTCACGTCGGTCCAGCGGACGATCGTCTTCACCCTGGACCTCGCCGAGCTCAGTCAGGCGCTCCCCGACGGCGCGAGGGAGTTCCCGTTGGGACTGTTCCGTCGCGACGCGGCTCGCCCGGGCGCGCGTCTGACCGACGCCAGCGGGACCGTGGTCGCACACATGAGCCGGCCGGCGAGCGACGAGCTGGTGATGCGCCTCGTGAAGGCCCGGCTCGACACGTTGTCGCTCGACGCGGGCGTGCAGCTCGAGCAAATCCGCAACCACAGTCCCCGCTCGTGTGACCTGCTGATGACCAAGCGCGAGTTCGACCCGTACGCCGACCTCGCGGCCGAGAAGTGGGGCTGCCCGGCCGTCGGGCAGCTGCTCGCGCGCCTCCGCGATGCCAAGCTCGAGAGCGACGAGCAGAGCGTCAAGGTCGCCGAGGTCGTCCGGCTGCTGTTCGACTGGCAGAACAACTTCGTGCTGTTTGTGCCGTTCACGCCGGCCAAGGCCCCGTCGGATGGATCCCCGTCAGAGCCGAAGTCACCGCAACCGAGGCTTCCTGACCGTCTGGCGACGCTGACTTACGAGTACGACGAGGAGCTGCGGGTCTGGCTAACCCCGTGGGACCGGCGGCGGAGCGCGCTCGGGCACAACGACCTGGGCGACGAGGCGCCCGCCTTTCGCAGGCACATCGGCCGGACCCCGTTCCGCGCCGATCTGGACGCCCTGCGCCCCGGCCGCCCGGCGCGCTGGGTCGCCTGGAGCCGCTGGCTATGGCTGCGCAGGCTCGGCCGCCGCGGGTCCGCGTGGACCGCCTGGCATGTGGCTTGGCAGCAGGCGAGCAGCCGCGACGTCGCGGCGCATGTGGTCGAGGTGAAGATGCCGGCTGACCTGGCGGTGATCAGGATGCGGATGATCGAGAGCTGGTTCGTCGACGCGGACGGTGGCGGCCGGGAGCGCAGGGAGCGGGTCGTCGCCGCCGAGCTGAGCCGAGGACGGGCCGCGATCCTCCCGGTCCCGCCGCTGCGTCGTGATCGCACGGGCGCGCACGACTACAGCCCGAAGGCCTCGCCGCTGACCGAGATGTTTATGTCACTGGTCGTGGCCCAGCAACGTTCGTCCGGCCCGTGGCTGGCGGCGATCGCGGCCGCCGGTGCGACGGGGCTCGCGATGCTGGCGGGCGCGCTGCCACCGGTGCTCCCCCAGCTGGTGGCGCAGGCAGGCGCGGTGGTGACGATCCTGCTGCTGGCGCCGACGCTCGTCTCCGCGCTGCTGTCCGTGCGTGCCTCGAGCGACATCGCGCAGGAGCTGACGCAGACGCTGCGGGTGCTGGTCGCGATGATCGGGGTGTTGACAGTGATCTGCGCGATCAGCCTCGTCGTCCAGCGAACGCCCGCGGGGTGGACGCCCGCCTCCGCGCACGGACCCCACTTCGGCCTGCTTCGCACGATCTGGCTCGTGGCCGGCGGGCTGATGATTGTCGACGCGCTGATCCTGAGATCCGGCTGGTCAAGGCTCGGCAAGCAGCTCGAGTTCCGGGACACGGCCACGGGCGACGATCCGGTGCAGGAGGGCGAGGCACTGATCCCGAGCGTGGGCTCGCCCCCGCCGATCCCACCACCGGATCGCTGGATCGAGACCGGAGAGGGAGATCGGGTCCCGTGGGGATGGCTGCCGGTGACGCCGGCCGACGAGCAGCCGCTGGCGACGCCCACCGAGCGGGGCGAGGACTCGAGGTACTGGGAGCGGGCGTACCCGAACAGCAGCAACGCCGAGCGTCGGCAGTTGATCGACTGGCGGACCGCACGGTTCCCTTCCAGCTAACGCGCCGGACCCGCCCACCTTCTCTAGCCGACGGAGACACCGAGGCGCGCAACAACCTCGGAACCCTGCTCGAAGAGGAGGGCCGCCTCGAAAACGCCCTGACCCAGTACCAGGCGGGTAAGGAGGTAGGCGACCGCTTGGCCGCAGAAAACGCGGAGAGGCTGTCCGGCCATCTGCATCGGCCTAGCTCTGCGCACCGCAGCCGGGAGCGCACGAGCTGGATCTGGCGCGCTGCACGCTTCTACGGCGCTGGCGTGGCGAACGCGTTGACCATAGCTCTAGCCGCCGCTGCGGTGATCGTCTATCTATCCAACGAGAAGGCAGCCGTGGCCGTTGTCGCTCTCGAGTGCTCGATCATGGTGGTCGCACTTGCACTGACGATAAGGCGGTAGCAGCGCATATGAACTGTTGCAAGTTTGGGGCTCTCACCTAGACGGCTGTTGCTGAAAGGATGTGATCCGAGCGTCTGCGGCCCGCCAAGTGGGTGGAGCGCTCCCCCGACCAGGACATCAGTTCCGGGGACGGGGGTCCGTAGAAGCTAGGGAAGCGGGTTTGATAAGCGCAGCGGCAGCGGTCGGCCCGGGAGTTGAAGACTTCATGGCCTTCTTGCTGCCTCGCTGACGAGTGCAGGAGTAGTGCTCGGAGCTATGCGAGAAATCGGCGGGTAGCGCCCGCCGGCTGCAGAGTATCCACATGAAACACGTGTTGGCCCGGAGGCAACTGCAGCGCTCGACGGACAAGGCCTGTGACTGGCGGGGGCGGTCGCCGGTGAAGCTATGTGTTGAGGCGGGGTACCGTAGAGCTCAGCCGCGTCCGACAACTGGGGTATCGTGCACTATCCAGCTTCGGACTCATGCACTCGCATTACCCAGCCCCAGCCCGCGCTCACTGGCGTCCCGGAGCAGCGCCAATGGCTTGCCGTTAGACTCCGTCGCCTCGACCAAACGTGCGCCGATGAATGACCCGGTTCTTCGGGCATCGCCGTTCGGGCGGCCCTTCTGCGCAATGCACACTTCGACCCGCAACATGGTCAACACCACCAGGTCGAAGTATGGCCATCGGTGATCGTCGCTACAGGCTGCGCGTGCCGCGAGATGTGCAAAACCTCATCGATGAGGAGGGGCTTCCCACCCCGGATGTCTATACCGATCCCGGGGAACGTCCGCCTTACCTTTCGTACTCGGCGCGGGCCATCCTCTTCGGCGATCCCATTCCCCAAGACTTGGCTGACCAACTCGGGGTTCCCGTTGATATCGGCGAATCGCTTGCCAAGGCGCGAGACGAACACGCAAGAACGAACGGGACGAACGGACATAGCCATCCGCCCGCCGGGCGTTCAAACGGTCACTGACCTCCGACGCCAAGTTCCTCGGGCGCGTTTTTCACTGGGAGTATCCAGCTGATCGCGAGGACGGCGACGATCGTCCATGCGAGCACACTGAGGACGATCCATATCGTCCGCGCGGCCGCCGCAAAGCCTACCAAGGCGATCGCGGCGCTCACGGGTAGAGCGCCGGAGAACAACAGGAGGATCCGCACGCCCTGCAGGTGAGACTTTGTCGCTGGATGCTCTCCAGCTCGCGCTGCGATGAACCCGAGGACTCCTGGAACCAGGACGAGAGTCGTGACTGTCGCCGACTTATCGCCACTGACCGGACTGCCGGCGGCGGCCAGTGCTGTGATCAGTATGGCGATACCTGACGCCACAATCAAACCAGTTCTTATTAGCCCATCGCGGGCTGGAGCCATATAAATGAAGGCAAGCGCGTATTGCCTTTTCAATCCGGACACGTAGAGGTAGGCGCGGTCAGGCTCCACTCGAACGAACGTCTCTCCTACGGGAGGCTCGACGCTGTAGGACGCGGTCTCCTCTGGAGCCTCGCCAGGACGCACAGAGGCAAACGCGGCCCTGGCCCGTGCCTTGATGGCGTCTGTCAAACGCGTCGCAAAAGCGACTGCGCTCTCCATTGCCTGATCAAGCAGGGAACTGTCAGGCCGGGCGGGACGTCGCCAAGGTGCCGGAGGCTCTGGGTAGAGATTCAGCTCAGCGTGTACGGCATCAAGGCCATCCGGCGGACGGACGTCCAAGTGGAGGCTGCCCCGCTCTCCGAGGCTCGGTACTGGGATGACGAACCGCGAGGCACTCCAACTCAGCGAAACCAACACGCGGCGCAATAGGATCGGACTCGGTTCATAGGGATAGTCGAACGCCCACTTGACAATGAATCGGTCCCAGGGCCAGCCCGTTACCCTCGCCCATAGCACAGAGTTCTCAACCAAGACGCTGGCGAGCGTTAGGACGCGCTCCCAGCCCTGTCGCTCAGCGGCCGGCAAGGTTCTGAACGTCGCCAACAACCGGTCTGAGAGCATTCGAAACGAATAACGCGCGGTTGGCGCCCCTTGGTGGGTTTCCGCAGGCAGAGATGCGACGTTCGTCAGCATCGGCTCCAACTCAGTCCGCAGAGAACCAGGCGGGGCGGCGGCAATGAGTGCCGCGGCGTCAACTTCCCTATTCTTCGCCGAACTCAGGAGGGGCATTGCGTTCCCGTACTGGTCGCGGAGAGTGAACGCCATAAGGGGTGGCCACTTCGCCAGCACAGCGATCGGGACGTAATAGACGTGTCGGCCGTCTAGTAGCCGCCTGTAAGGGCGAAACTTCTGACCTTGCGCTCCCGACGGGATGGAGAAGTCCACACTGAAACGGCGATGGATCGCACGTTCGACGTAGTCGACTCGCTCCACCCGCCGATGTAGCCAATGCTCCGTGTCGTGGAGGGCGAAGGCATTCGCCTCTGCGAGCTCTGCGAGAGTCGGTTGGCCTGACATCGACGGATTTGGCTAGCTACGAGCCAGCCAAGCGGCACTCACGAGTGCGATAACGACCGCTACCCAGCCCATAGCGACGGTGTAATCACGCGACACAAAGTCAAATGCCAAGGCGAAAGCCAAGCCGACGGTAATCACGGCCACCGCCAGCCGGGGGTAATGACCCTGGCGTCCCACCCGCCGATTCGCATGCCTCGCAGTCGCTCGTGTGTTGGGCTGCGTTTCGGTCGCCGCAGTGACGCTGGAAGCGTCGTCTGTAGATGTGCTGGGCACCATTGGTTGCGAGAAGTTATTGCATATCGAGGACGTAGGGTGCGGCGAGCCAGTTTTAGAACGGATAGCTGAGCAATCAGGCGGACCAACTAGAAGCCAGCCATCACTTCTGTCCCACGTACCTCAACCTCCGCTAAAGGCGCGATTCCCACGCCTGTCCGGATTCGACCCTGGGTCTCGATGAAGGTTTCACGCCGTTGCCCTAGCGAAAACGCAGCCACGCGCGGGGGTTCCGGACCACGATCGGGACCACGATCGCCCTATGAACGCCAAAACCCCCAGAGCGAGGGTGCCGGCTCTAAGCGAGCGTCTCCTTCTCGTGTTGCTGCTTCCGGACATAGTCGGGGGCTTGCTGATCGGTTTCATCGTCAATCCTCGACTTGCCGTCTGGTACGCCATCGGGGGCGAAGCCTTCACCGTCCCGATCGCACTCCTCGGGGAACTGATCATCGCCTTCCTGATGGGCCGGACCTCGCCATGGTGGCGCCGTCCCCGGCTCAATGCGGCTACCGGGCAGCGGCGGGGCTGGCTCGGACCAAGCAATCAGGACGGGCGCTCCACCGGGGATCCTCTCTGAGCCCTAAGGGAGGTGCCGCTCGCCCGCAGGGCCCAACCTATAGCCCTCATGCGGTATGAGGCGCCGCGCTGCGGCGAACGAATAGATAGCGAGAATCCTCGCGGCGCGGTCTCCACGAGCTCGATTTCGCTCGGGGTCCTGCGCGACGACCCAGCGTCCCGTTCGCCAGGCTGAACGGTTGCTGCCCTATTTTGAGCTGTCGGCGGACTCCCGAAGTATTGGATCGCCGACTTGACGGTCCCGTGGTTGATCCGCTGAGGTCAGTACTCTAAAGTCCTGAGCACTCAGGCGTGCCGACTAATAGTGCCTCCCTAGCTTTAGCTTCGTCTCTGAAAGAGGCCAAATGGATCTACGACCCGACTTTGCATACGCGCCGACGCCGCCAGCACCGCCTGGCCCTCCTCAGCCTGTGCCCGGTCCCCCGACGACGCCAGGTCTTGGCCCCCTGCAAGGCTTACTCGGGACTTGGCAGGGGGAACGGCTTCAACGTCATCTGGAGACCCCATAACGGTGCTCCCGGAGACCACTTTCTCGAGTTGAACGTGACCGTCGAAACCTTGGAATTCGATGTCATTCCGGGAAGCATCCCGAACCGAGGCCTTCTCCAGGGCGATCTCTTTATGTCTGGCATCCGCTACCTCCAGCAGATCAGTGACGTGAACGTCCAGGTCGCGGGACCAAGTGGTTCGATACCCGCCGGCCTTCACGCGGAGCCTGGTGTCTGGCTAAACATTCCGGCGACCACGGATCCGCTGGTGCCAGCCTCGGTTGCGCGCCTAGCTTCGATCCCGCACGGAACTACGATCTTGGCGCAAGGCCTTGCTTCGTCCGTTCAGGGAGCCCCGAGCATTCCCGCGGCGAGCATCACGCCCTTCCAGGCGGGTAATCCAGCCTCGGCCGATCCGCTCCCCGAGCAGGAGCTCGCAAATGACACGCCCGAAACTCGGACCCAAGCTCCTGGCATCAATGGCGTTGACCAGGCCATGCTCGACAATCCGAACAGTGTGCTCAACCAAGCTCTGGCGACTGAGACGATTGCTAGCACGATCGCCCTGAACGTCTCCTCAGACCCAACCACGCCGATCCTCGGCGGTGGCGACGCCAATACCGCGTTCCTGCAAGGTGGTCCAGATGGTCCAAATGCGGTCGCTGCGAGGATCGACGCGACCTTCTGGTTGATGACCAGGCAGAGCCAAGGTGAGCCGGATCTACTCCAATACACGCAGACGGTTCTGCTCAACTTCAATGGGCTGAGTTGGCCGCACGTAACTGTCGGCAATCTGACGAAGCTGCCTGCCGCCTGATCACTGCCAGGACCTGTAAGGCCGCGCCCGCCAGGACGTGGCCGCGTAGCGAGCGCCGGCCGGAATCACTTTCACGTCAGGCTCAAGTGCGGATCACAAACATTTCCAGATCTGACGCTCACGCCCTGCTGCTGCGAAGCGAGCTGAACGCCGACATTCCCGTGATTAAGGGAGCCGCGACGGTTGGCGGTGTGAGGGAGCCGCGACGGCTGGCGGTGTGCCATCAGCTCTGCGCACTCATGATTCGGTCGGGACGGTGTGTGGAATCCCAATCCCGTACTTCCGTTCAAGCCGCCGCACTAGGGCATCAGCCATGGTTGTCAGCAGCTGGATCGCGCGATCGTGCGCCCTGGTGAAAGCTGGTAGTTCCCGACGCCGAAGCCTTTCCCGGATGGTCTCCACTGGTGCAAAGCACCTGGCGTAGACGACGCCGAGGCGACGGAACCGGATGTTCGCGACCCGGTTCTCGTCGCGGATTATGAGCGGGACCGTGAGTCGGTCGACGAGCTGCATGTAGGCATCCGCGTTAGCGGAGCCAAAGCCCGCTGCCGTAGTGCAATGCGAGAAGGTGACAATCGCTTTCCGGACGGCTTTGGTGTGATCGATTGTGGCCAGAACCGCATACCACTCGTCCTCGAGGGTCGCGATGGCTGAATTGACCTCGTCGAAGACATGGGCGGACCGAGAAAGGCAGCGAGCGTCTTTAGAACGGTATGCGGTCGCTTGGGCAGGAGCCATGTGAGCGACCGGGTCGGGCGGATTCGGAATTCCTGGGCCGGCGAATTGACCTTTCTTGATGGCCCCGAGGTTCGGAAAGTCGGCGTTGTTCATGCCCTCGGATTCCATGATCGGGGGCGGGTCTGGCAGGCCATCGCTTGCCATGCACGTGTCGATCTCCTTGTCCCTCACCGCGAGCTCAAACGCCCCGAACAGCTCTGCGTTCTCCACGTCCCGGAAATTGACCGGCATTGCGTTCGCGAGTGCATACATTGCGAAGTTGGGTGTGTGCTGACGGCGGGCATCACTCGATCCTTCACATCCTCCCACCAGAACTCCGACGAGGCCTATGGCGAAGACCGCCCGGCAGCTTCGCCAGGCGGTCTTCGGTTCACGTCGCCCACCAGGAGCCAACGTGGGGACCTGCGAACCGCAGTAGCGGAGGCGGTCCCGGATCGTCGACATCCAGTGCTCCCGTGAAACTAGAAGACTGCGATGAGCACCTTTTGGATCGGTGCGGTGCAGCCGTTGCACTCCTGTGCATGCACGGTTGTGCCGGAGATCAAGCCGGTGATCAGCGGCGGGCTGCCCCAGTTTCCCACCGTGATCCACTGGCCGTCTGGGTAGTCACTTCCCGACCCGGCATGCCAGACTCCGTTGTTGGACCGGTACCAACCGATGTAGTGGCTGTTGTCGCTCTGCGGATTGACGTTAAAGTTTCCGCAGGTGTCGGCGTAATTTGAGCTGTCTCCGCCACTGTTCCCGAAGTACTGGCTGGTGTTGACGCAGGCGAAGGCCGAATGTGCGGAAACGGCAGAGAGCCCAAGGACTGCAACTAGCGCAGCGAGCGCTACTGCGAGCTTTGCGCTCCTGGGTCCGTGCAGGCAGGATTTGTGCCAAGCGAATGACATTCCCTGCTCCCTTCATGACGTGCGCGGACGGTCCGCCCCGCGCTATTAGTTGACGCACGTAGCCTATATTGGTGGGAGCCGCTGAGCAATAAGGCAGCGCTAAAGATCTGCCCAAATAGCGGGTAATTCATTTGCTCCGACTGACGGATTACTAAGGAACACCGAGTAATGAGTCTCAGATTGCTCGGGGTGACAACCTTGCTTTCGAGCGTAGGGGGTCAGGATCGCAGCGCGGACATGGGGGTAATGCGTGTCGCTTGGATAGCGGGGTAGGCGCCGGCGAGCATGCCGACGAGCAGGCCGATGATCGGTGCAACCGCGACGAGGCCGGTGGCGAGCACGGGGGTCCAGGATCGTGTCTGGGCGACCACGACCGTGGTGATTACGCCGATCGCCACGCCGAGGATTCCTCCGAGGATGCCGACCCCGGCGGCCTCGGTAGCGATGAGGCCGGCGATCTCCCGGCGGCTGTAGCCGATTGCCCTGCGCAGCCCGATCTCGGAGCGACGTTGGCTGACAGACAGCATCGTGATCGAGGTAATGGTGAGGATGCCGACGCCGAGCCCGGCCAAGCCGAGCAGCCCCAGGAGCGTAGTGATCGATTTCTCCACGGATGCCTTCAGTGTGGAGGGGTCAGGAGGGACCTCGGCGGTGATCTCGCCTGGTTCGTAGGGGTCGAGCGCGTAGGGACCTTGGCGGCCGATGAGTTGTGCGGCGCCGGGAGTGGTTCGGGCGATCACCTGTCGTTGGTCGCGAGTCCCGGCGATGACAGCGGCGGCGTACGGCGGCACGATTACCCCGAGGAGCGCTTGGTCCTCTTGTTGAGCGGACCTGACGATTCCGAGGACGGTGAGCGATGAGCGGCCAACGAAGATCGCTGGGCTGCCGATGACGGATGTAATCCCAAGCTGCGCGGCGGCGGAAGCACCGAGCAGCGCGACCATCTCATGGTGGAGGTCGGCGCCGGTGTCGTAGAGTCGGCCGGAGGAGGTGGTCGCGCCGATTGTGGTGAGCGCCGAGGCGGACATTGAGGTGAATGCGAGCGGGGTAGCTGTGCTGCTGTCCTGTTCGTCGGGTCCGCGAGCGACGTTGATAGGCTGGCCCTGGTTAAGGGACCAGAGGAGCCCGGCGTCGATCGTGCCGTTGAGCCGGCGCAGGCGCCCGACGCCCTGCTCGCTGAGGATTGGATCATGCGAGGTGCCGCCGGTGAACTGCACGGTGGTCGCGCGCAGGACGTTGAACGAGGCCGAGACCGCGCCGCGCGCGCTTTCGGTCAGCCCGTTGATGGTTACGAACGCGGCTATCGCTACGGCCGTCGCGAGCGCGCACAGTAACGTGCGGGCCGGGCGGCGCACGAGTCCGACGGCGGCGTCGTTCGTGATGCCGAGCACCCCCACCCGCGGGCTGGCTTGCTGGGTCGGGGTCACGCGAGCATGTTCTGGTCGGTGGCGGTAGCGAGGAACGACTCGGCACCTTCGGTGACGTGTCCATCACGGACGCTGAGCAAACGCGGGAGCGAGCGGGCGATGACCAGATCGTGGGTGACGATGATTACTGCGGCACCGGTGGCCTGCGCGCCAAGAAGGAGGTCCACGACCTCGGCGGTGGTGCGTTCGTCGAGGTTGCCGGTCGGCTCGTCGCAGAGCAGGACCCTCGGTTCGCTGGCGATCGCGCGAGCGATCGCGACGCGCTGGGACTCCCCGCCCGACAGGGTGTGTGGGAGGAACGCACTGCGGTTGGCGAGTCCAACCCGCTCGAGCGCTGCTGCGGCCCGATCACGGCGTTCGCGGCGGGTGAGGGGCTGGAGACGCAGTGCGATTTCGACGTTCTCCCGAGCGGTGCGATCGGCGAGTAGGAACGACTGCTGGAAGATGAATGCGAAGAAATGCGCGCGCAGCGCAGTGCGGTGCCGATCGCTGAGGGCGGAGACGTCCTGGCCGTGCACGCAGTAGTTGCCGGTGGTGTGTACGTCGAGGAGGCCGAGGACGTTGAGCAGCGTCGATTTCCCCGAACCGGAGCGTCCGACGATACCAAGCACCTCGCCAGGATGCACGCGAAAGGTGGCGGCCCGGAGCGCGTGAACGGGCGGCGAGCCCGGGAACGTTTTGCCAACTGCCGTGAGCGAGAGCACCTTGGTTACCGCGGTGACTCGGTCTGTGAGGAGGTGCCGATCACGACCTGTTCGCCCGCGGCGAGCGAGCCGTGTGGGTCGATGATCTCGCGGCCGGTATAGGCGAGACGAGTAGTCACGGAGATCGTGACCTGTTTGCTGCCGTGCAGGACGATGATCGAGGAATCGCCAAGCGCATTGGTGATGACCGCCGCGGCGGGTACGACCCATTCGCGGCGGTGCTCGGTGGTATCCATCTTGATCGCTAGCGCCTGGCCGGAGAATGCCGCGGCCTGGCCTGGGCTGACCGGCTCGAACAGCAGGTGCGCCTGCGGGACGCTGCTCCCGGCCCCACCCGCAGTCAGCCGCTTGGATAGAAGCCGCACCGCAAAGGAGCCGTTGGAGAAGTCCGAAAGCGCTGTACCGTAACCTCCGACGCGCAGAAGTTGGGCGGTTGCGGTGTCGGTGCTTGCGGGCAGTACGAACCGTCCCGATCCGACGCTCGCCAACGCGGAGGTGGCGCCGAGGCGCTGCCCGAGGTTCGCGACGGTGATGATCTGCTCCGGGAGCGAGCGCATAAACGCGATCTCCCCGAGCGGTACAGTCGCGAGTCGCTCGGTACGCGCACGGCGTTGTGCTCGCGCACTCGTCGCCGTCTGTGCGGTCGGTGGCGTCCACGAGACGGTGATTGTCGGGTAGCCGATCCGCTCGTACAGCGCGCTGACCGCGCCCGCGGTCCCTGGACCGTAGTAGCCGGCCGGATCAGTGCCCGTGGAAAGACCAATCGCAGCGAGCACACGCTGCAGCTCGGCGACGTCGACGCCGGAGTCGCCGACCGCCATCGTGCGGTAGGCCGGGATGACACCCTGCATGGCGATCACCGGCCGTCCGGAGACCGCGGCGATCAGCTGCCCGGATGCGATCGTCGCGCCAGGATGGACCGAGACCGCCGAGACAATCGGGAGATCGGCCCCAATCGACTCGGGGGGGTTGACGGTCTGGGGGGCCGCTTCATGCAGCGTGCCGCGGACGACCGCAACCGTGCGGGGGACAATGTGTTGGACGCTGGCGGTGATCAGGGACGCGACGGGCGCACGTGCTTTAGCCACCTGCTCACCCGGGGTCTGCACCGAACGGCCGATCACGAACGCCAACGCGGCCACGGCGACCACCACGATCAACATCGTGGTGAGCACTACCGCTCCGCGCCGTGTGCCGTCCACTCGGCCGCTCTCACCTGGTGTGACCGGCTGCATCACGCGCGGGTCGCGACCGATACAGGGACCAAGACCTTATAGCGTCGCCGCAGGCGTTCAACGACCGCGTTCGCCTGTGACTTGATCGCGGTGACTTCACCAGCGTGCGCCTGTAGGAACCCGGTGAGGCGCTGGCGCCGCAGTCGCTCGCGGATCATTTCGACCGGGGTGAAGCAGCGCGCGTACACTGTGCCGAGCCGGACGAACTCGCGGTGCGCCGCCGCGGCCTGGTCGCGGGTGATGAGCGGCACCGTGTACTTGTCGACCGTTTCCATGTAGCCCTCTGGACTAGACGCCGGGAAGCCTGCGTTTCCCGCGCACGACGCGAACGTTTGGAGGGCCTGACGAACCTGTGGTGTCGCGTCGATCTGCGCCAGCTCGGAGGTCCAAGCGCGGTTGAGCTCGTTCACGCTCGAATTGAGCTGCTCGAACACGTTCGAGGAGCGGCCCAGACACCGCTGGTCCTCAGCGGTGTACGCCTTCGCCTCCGCGACGCTCATGTGCGCGGTCGGGCCGGGCGCGTTTGGGATCCCCGGCGGGATCAGGTGTCCTTGCGCGATGGCGGCGAGGTCTGGGAACTCGATGTTGTCGTTGCCCAAGGTCTGCGGCAGCGCTGGTGGATCGGGCAGCCCGTTGGCGGACATGCACGCGTCGATCTCCTTATCGCGGACCGACAGCTCGAAGGACAGGAGCAGCTGCCCGGTCTGAAAATCGTGGTAGTTCACCGGGACCGCCTCAGCCATCGCGTCCACAGCGGGGCTCGAGCTTCCCCCCTGACCCTGGGAGCCGCTGCTTCCGCACGCCGCGACCAGCACGGCGGCGAGCACGCCGAGCAGTGTCGTGCGGCCGGTCCGCCGCAAAGCGGCCTGATCACGGTCGGGGCGACGATGTACGCGCCGGGCGCGAGGTTTGGCTTGGTAATTCGGGATGCGGATGCGCATATACGCCTGCCTTCCTGAAAGGAGAGAGGAACCAGGGGGTTGACGTCGAGAGAGCCGCGCGGGGGGGCGGGTCGTCCAGCGGGGCCGGAGGTAGCTATGTCGTGGTGTTCGCCGCGACCGTTCGCGGTGATAAATCGCGGCGCTCAAGACTCTCCAGCTCGCGGCGCAGCTTGCTGCGCGCACGCGCTAGCCGGACACGCACGACGTTCGCCGAGGAGCCCGTAACAATGGCGATCTCACGCGGTGCTAGATCCTCCCACGCGGTCAGCAACAGGATCTCGCGCTCCTTCTGCGCAAGCTGCGCGATCGCGGCCGCCAAAGGACCGGATCGATGGTCCTCCAGTCCGGTGCACGGCGCGATCGCCGTGTGCAGCTCGCTGGCAAGCCGCTCGACTAGCACGTTGTCGCTGCGTCGCCGGCCTCTCTCCTTGAGCAGCAGGTTGCGCGCCACGCCGAACAGCCACAGCCGCCCCGGCTGTCCGTCGGGGACCTCTCTCAGCTTGCGCCATGCGACCAGATAAGTCTCGGCGAGCAGGTCAGCGGCCCGGTCCGGGTCGCCGGAACGACGTGTGAGGAAAGCGAGCACATCCCGGCGGGTCGTCCGATACAGAGCATCGAACCGAACCTCGTCCATCTTCGCCACACTCATCGCGAGTCCCTGCCAGCCGGGATAACCGTCCCGCCGCGACTGCCGGCCGGCGGTGCGACCGACGCGCATCCGCTCCCTCCGTAGTTCGCGGCGATCAACTGGTCGATCATCGACAGGTCGCCCTGCCTCACTGCGGCGCGGTACGGAAGCATCCAGCCGAATATCGTCTTGCTGCCCCGGCGATCCGGGCCGGTGTACGGCGGCTTTGCGTTCGGATGCGGATCGAGCGCTCTAACCGCCGGCCATGACAGCGCTCCGTCAACCACCCGGACCGCACGCGTGGCCTCCGCGGACCGCCCGCCCGTTCGCGCCGCACGCCAGTCATACACCCACGCACAGAACGCGCTCTGCGCGAACCCCCCGCGCAACACCCCGGTGCTCACCTCGACCGTGCAAGAGTGCGCCGATCCGGCCGGGCATGACTGGTAGGGGGTCGAGTCGGCAACGGTGATCAGCCACGTCCGCCACGCCCCGTACTCCGGCGGATAGGAGATCCCGGCTGACGCCTGTAGGGCGACCTGCCGGAAGTTGGTCCCTGCGAGCTTGAGCTCCTCGCCCGGCCCGCCCGCCCTGCGCTCCCAGGCCGTAGTCGGATAGCGGCCCGTGTCCGCGTTGACGAACAAACGCGTCGCCGCCAGCGCTCCGCCCGCGAGTGTCAACGTTGTCGCGGCCAGGGCGAACACCCCCCGCGGCGCAGGCGACCACCGCCACCGCGACCCGCGCGACTGCGGGGCCGGTCCCGGCCGCGAGACGATCGACGCGCCCAGCGCATCCAGTGCTCCGTCCAAACGCTCGCTCTGAAGCGACGCGGCGCCCACTGGATCGTGAGCTCGTACGAGCACATCCACCCGAATCGAGCCCACACCTCGGTCTCTGTTCATCCCGAACCTCATTGTGGTCATCGTCTCACCCATACATCCCTGGAAGCCTCCCGATCATTAACTCTGCGCAGAAAAACTCCTCGCAGGCGAGAACAGCCGGCGGATCACTGAGGCGTACCGGAATTGGGAATCCGAGGCGCTGAGCGGCCGGCCGCCGGATCGGGCTCGCTGGGCTGGTGACGCATGCGCTTTCGCGCAGAACAAAGCTAGCCCTTCCCAGTAAAAGACGCTTGTTATGCGAGTACCGGCTCATGGCGGTGGCCCGACAGCGTGCATACCTTGACATCGAGGGAGCTGGAATCCGAACCGCGCAGCAATGCTAAGCGTAGCTAAAATAGTCAACCTAAAAGAGCAAACTCTCGCCGGTCAGTCCCGATGCTGGCGAGGCAGATGAGTTGACGTCTCGGATGAACAGCCACGCAGAGAAATCGGAGGCGCAGCTGACAGCCGAAGCCGTCAGCCATCACTCGGTCCAAGGCTTGACCGCAGTTTGGCTCGCGCCCGGTGGAGTCTGATCTTGACGGTCCCGAGAGGAATCCCAAGACGCTCGGCTATGTCCTGGTCCGTTCTGTCTCCCCAGTAGCTGAGAAGCACGGCCTCTTTTTCGTCGCGAGAAAGCCTGTCTAGGCTCTCCAGGACGTCCAGCCGCACCAGCGACTCCTCCGGAGACGCTTCGCCGGCAATGGGGTCGGCATCTGCAAGAGGATCTGTTACTCGCCGCTGGGCGATGATCCGCAAGGCCTCCCGGCGGGCGATGATTCGAATCCACGCCTCTGGAGAACCTCCAGATTGCGTGTGGCGATGACGCCATGCCCGCAAGGCGGCTTCTTGAGCCGCATCTTGGGCGAGCTGAGTGTCTAGGAACTTGTTCGCCTCACGGAGCGCGACGGCATGGAGGCGTGCCCAGTCTGCAGCTCTTTTGCCCTGGGCCTGGACACCATCTGGTGAAGCACGCTGGATAGATCATGCTGATTGATGAAACCATCTGAGTGCTTGGCTGGGTCTACCTAAACGTGTCAGCATCATTACGCGACCCGGCCTTGGACGCCTACGAGAACATGGCGCCGGGCTACGACGCCCTCATGCGGGGCGACGTATACGCAAAATGGCTACCTGAGCTCGAGCACCTAGCTCGGTCATACGGCCTCCGAGGCAATCGAGTTCTTGACGTTGCTTGCGGAACTGGGGAGAGCTTTCTCCCGCTGCTTGCCCGCGGCTACCGCGTGACTGGGTGTGACATTTCGCCGAACATGCTCGACCTTGCACGCCAGAAGGCGCCATCCGTCTCGCTGCACCAAGGCGATATGCGTGATCTACCGGTCTACGGAGAGTTCGATCTGGTCACGTGTCTGGATGACGGACTTAATTACATCTTGAATGAGCAAGATCTCAGACGCTGCTTTGCCAGCTTTGCTCGGAACCTTGCCCCGGAAGGTCGAGCGATTTGGGATCTAAATACGCTCTTTCAATACCGATCGCAGTTTGCCGAGGACCGTGTTCGCGATGGCGGTGCCGTCTATCTCGGTTGGATGGGGCAGGTAGAGAATCGCTCCGCTATGCGCGGGTCGGTTGTCGAGGTGATGGTCGACGTTTTTGAGCGTCGAGATGATGGAGCGTGGGAGCGGAGAACGGGCATTCACCGCCAGCGTCATTGGCCGGTCGACCGGGTGATCGAGCTGGCTGAGAGTGCCGGGCTCAACATTCTGTTGGCGCGAGGCCAGTTCCGAGGAGCGCGTCTCGGTGGAGAGCCCGACGAGCAATCGCACGCCAAGATCGTCTACGTGGCTTGTCATCTATCAGAAAGGCAAAACATGGTCGGCGATCCCTGAGAAAAGCGGGGTCGGGCGCCAACGCCCGACCCCCGATATACCTCCGGCCGATCACTTGCGTACGCTTGGAGATAATGGCCAGACGGAAGAGCCGAGAGCCGGTCATGAGCATTACGGATCCAAGGTGGGTTCGGGCGATCTCACACCCGCTTCGCAGCCGGCTTCTCGCACTACTCGAAGAGCAGCCGGCGAGCCCCGTAATCCTTGCCGAGCGTCTTGGCGAAAGGCTCGGGACTGTGGCTTACCACGTCCGACTATTGCACGAGCTCGGACTGGTCGACTTGGTCAGCACCCGGCAGCGACGGGGTGCTACCGAGCATTTCTACAAAGCTCGGACCCATCCGCGTTTCTCTGACGAGGCCTGGGAGGGGCTCGGCCCCGTTGCCAAGCAGAGGATTCTCACATCCTCTTTGGCGCGCATCTATGAGTGGGCCACCATGTCTGCTGCAGCCGGCGGTTTTGATCGCGCTGACGCCCATTTCACGAGATCTCCGCTCAGATTGGACGAGAAAGGGTGGACCGAGCTAGCCAAAGCAACAAAGAAATGGCTGGTTGAGGTCGAGAGGATTCAGGCGAAGGCGAGTAATCGACTGGACGGCAACCCTCACGAGGGATTTGATGCCGGACTTGCGATCCTTCTCTTCGAGGCCGTGCCGTTGAGCTCGGCTGCGGCCGCCAACAACAGCCAAGGACCTCATAGACGCCGTCGGCAACGCACGGCTCCCGTTGGCGAAGTGGAGCGCTCATAGGCGACGGGTCCGGCGTTAGCTGTGGTCCGAACGGGACCGTGCAGCCTCTTAGCTTTAGGCTTCCGTTGCGGACCGGGAAGATCTCTGCCGCGGACCCTCGGTGAGAACATCTGTGAGGTTTTCGACCGGTCTCGATTGCCGAAGCGAGGCTCGACGACCGCCGGGAGTCGCTCTCGCGCATTCCCCACCCGTCCGCAGGCCGGATCCTAGCTTTGGCTCGCTAAGCAGTCGCACGGTGAGCAGCGGGACTGACCGTAGCTGCGCTGGCCCGAGTCGCCCGACTAACAGCGCAGGCGCCGGGAAGATCTGCTACGCGGATGTCAGTGGTGGGCAACGCGACAGGCCGCAGCGCTTGCCCCGCCCGTCACGTTGCCACCAGATGGGACACGCTCGGTCGTCATGCGGCAGGCTGCGTTGCGGGTTGCGAAACTGACGGCGGCCATGGGAATCTCCCCACTGGCGGCCGTCTGAAGTCCCCACTGATGGCCACCAGATCTCCCCATGGGCGGCCATCTTTTCTCCCCACGCTTTTGTCGTGATCTGTCGGTTATCCATCCGCGTCTTGATTGCCGAGACGCGAGTTGGAGGCCGGACCTTGAAGAAAGCTGAGGAAGTGATGGAGATCCTTGAGGCGTATGACCTGGCGGGCACGCTGCGTGGAGCGGCGGCGCTGGCCGGGTGCGATCACAAGACGGTCGCGCACTGGGTCGCGGTGCGTGATCAGGCCGGCGGGATGCCCCCGGCGAGCCGGCGGCGTCCGGCGGTCGGCGACTTCGCCGGGAAGATCGAGGAGCTGGTCGAGCGGTCGCACGGGAAGATCCGGGCGGACGCCGCGCACGGGAAGCTCGTCGCGCTTGGGTATCAGGGCTCGGCGCGAACGACCAGGCGGTGGCTCGCTGAGGCGAAGCGCCGGTGGCGTCGTGAGCACGGTCGTCGGACGCGGCCGTGGATCCCGGAGCCCGGCCTGTGGATGCAGTGGGACTATGGCGACGGGCCGGTCGTCGAGGGCCGCGGCACGGTGTTGTTCTGCGCGTGGTTGGCGTGGTCGCGGTTCCGGGTCGTGCTGCCGTTGCGCGACAAGACACTCCCGAGTGTCGTGATGGGCCTCGATCGGGCGTTGAGACGGTTCGACGGCGCGCCGACCTACGCATTGACCGATAACGAACGGACCGTCAGCGTCGATCATGTCTGCGGGATCGCGGTCCGGAACCCGCAGATCGTCCAGGTGGCCCGGCATTACGGGCTGACGATCACGACGTGCGTGCCGGCGGATCCGCAGTCGAAGGGCGGTCGGAGGCGACGGTCCGGATCGCGAAGGCGGACCTGGTCCCGACCGATCCAACCTCCGCCCGGCCTACGGGTCGTTCGGTGAGTTGGAGGTGGCGTGCGAGGAGTGGATGGCGGACGTGAACACCCGGCGGCACCGCTCAACGCAGGAGCCGCCGATCTTCAGGTTGGCGGAGGAGCACGACCGGCTGCACCGGCTGCCGAGAACTCCTCATACCGTGTGCTTCGGGGAGACGAGGAAGGTCAGCTGGCAGTCGACGATCAGTGTCGGTGGTGCGCTCTACTCGGTCCCGCACGGGCTGATCGATCAACGGGTGTGGGCCCGCGCCGACGGCGAGGAGCTGGCGGTGATCCATGCCGACGGCACGGAGGGAGCGAAGGAGGTCGCTCGCCACCGGCTGACCACACCAGGCCGCCCGGCGATCGATGACGGGCACTACCCACCCAAGCCGGCCGGAGCCTTGGAGCGGCGCCCGCGGGCACGCAGCGCCGAGGAGCAGGCGTTCCCTTCAGATCGGCCCGGCCGCTGAGGGGTGGCTGATCAAGGCCGCGGCGGCGGGTGCGCAGCGCGTCCGGCGCAAGACGGTCGAGGCGGTCGACCTCGCCAAGATTCACGGCGCGGAGGAGGTCGAGCGGGGCGCTGAAGGCGTGTGCTCAGGCGGGTCGGTTCGCGGACGATGATCTCGCCAGCGTGCTCTCCCACCAGCAGGCCACTGGTAGCTGATCCTGTTCCCCGCCCGCACCGAGGAGAGCTCGTTGCAGCGCTCGACCCGCAGCTGGGAGGGCTTCGGACGATGACGATCACGACACCACCGCCACCGCCGCTTCCCGACGAGCTCGAGGCGCTGCTCAGGCGGCTACGACTCCCATACGCCCGCCGTGCCGCACCCGAGGTGATCGCCACCGCGAACTCGCAGCGGTGGGAGCACGCCGAGGAGCTCAGAGTGCTGCTCGCCGAAGAGGCCGCCGGTCGTGACTACGCGACGACCTCGATGCGTGGCCGGTCCTCCGGGCTGCCGGCCGGCAAGACGTTCGACGCCTGGGAGCCAGGCGCGTCAGCGATCCCGCCGCAGACCCAGCAAGCGCTCCGGACCCTCGAATGGATCGACCGCGCAGAGGTCGTCTGCGTGTGCGGGCCGTCCGGGACGGGGAAGAGCCACTTCGTCGAAGCGCTCGGGCACCTCGCGATCGACCGCGGGAAGACCGTCGCGTGGCACACGCTCGAGACGCTCGCGCAACTCGTGCACCGCCACCGCGCTGACGACTCGGTGAACAAGGCGGTCAGCAAGCTGATCCGCGCCGACCTGGTGATCGCTGACGACGTTGGACTCTTGCCCGTTTCCGCCGACGCGGCGGAGGCGCTGTTCCGGGTCGTGGACGCCGCCTACGAGAAGCGCTCGATCGCGATCAGCTCCAACATCCGCCCGTCCGGGTTCGACGAGCTGATGCCCAAGACGCTCGCGACGGCGACCGTCGACCGGCTGCATCATCACGCGCACGTGCTGATCACCGACGGGTCAGACAGCTACCGGCTCGCCCAGGCGACCGCCGGGAAGGGAGTCACGCCCCTGCCCTAACCAACCCGAAATCAGCAAACCTGATGGTGGGGAGATTCGTGGCCACCAGCGGGGAGAAAACATGGCCACCAGTGGGGAGAAATGATGGCTGTAGTTGGGGAGAAACCGATGGCCATTGACAGAAACCACAGGAACGTCCACGACCTCATGCCCACCATAGGTGAAGGACGCTCGACCTTCCCACTTTTCCGACTCGAGCACCAATACGGCGAGAACTGCCTTCATCTCGCCGATAGCGGGTGGCGCAAAGGATTGGAGGTATGTCCCCTCCAGAACAACCACCCTGACCCCTCCCCCCAACCCCAGCGGATAAATTCTGCCGTCGAGATCGGCAATGCGAATCGTGTCGTTTGGTGGCGCGATCGCATGGCTCAGATCAGCCGAGTGGATGGCTGAGTCTCCGTTACGCGGAACGGTCCCCGGTCGAGCCCTCTGACCCTGCCGGCGGTTCAATCAACCTAGGGCCGGCGGGTGGTGCAATCTGTGCTGAGATCTTCGCTGGGCGGAGTTCGAGATGGTTCGTCTGCAGCGTCGTGATGGCTTGGGCGATGGCTACGTCGAGCTCCGCGTTCCACAGCGGCTGCTGGAGTTTTCCGGCGAGCTGTACCAGCGTCGTCCGCGTGCCTGACCACGTGATCCCGAGCGCAGCTGCCGCCGCCGTGAGTGCGCCGACGATGTTGGTGGCGGTCTTACCGTGCGAGGTGAGGATCGCCCATACCCCGTAGCCGCCTCCACCAAGAATGATCGGGACAAGGAAGTACGTCTGCACGACGAAGCGCCCGAGGAGACGTGTCGCTCGGTCGAAGAGACGCCCAGCAGCGGCGACATAATCCTTGGCCTGCAGCATGTCGGTGCCGTCCTTGGCGCCGATTAGCACCGCTCTCCACAACTTCGCCTGTCGGTGAAGCTGGAGCCTTGTGCTGCGCTGTTCCTGATCTGACAACTGCCAGCGCTTTGGTGTGACTTCAGGATCCGGGATCGCCTGCTGCCAGATCCCGACCGAGATGGCGACCGACCGCGAAGCATGATCGGGGAGTGCCGTCGCAAGGTCGGCCAACCAGCCTCTCAGAACGTCTAGCCGCGCCGGCTGGAACTCGGTCCGTAGGGTGGCGGCGTCGTGCGGGCGAGCGCTCGTGTAGGCAAGCGAGCGTCCCAGGTCGTATGCCTTTCCCGAGTTTGGGTCCGCCGCATGAAGCACTTTGAAGAGCTGATAGTGCAGATCCCAAATCGCAGATTTGAGCGCGGGGTCGCTTCCACCATTGAAAGCGCTTCGCACGGCCGCCAGGTTAGGAACCTCTAGTCCGGAATCTGTGATCGCGGAGCCAAGCCAATGAAGCGCTGACTGGATGTGGGTCAGCGCAAGGTCGGTCTGCTGCCAGCCAGCCAGATCGCTGAGAGTCGAAAGCTCCTCGCCGGGCTCTCTGGCTTGTCCGCGTACTCGGGCATCCGAGTAGAGCTCAGCCATTTCCCATCCGAGATCGAGGGCCACGGGGACTGGTCCGTGTACGTCAAACGTCGCCTCGTCGCTTGACGCCATCCCTACCGCCCTTCGGCGACCTTTCGGCTGAAGACGGGAGAAAAGCCGCGAGTGGTTCTGGCCTGGGCGGCTACAGCGGCTAGAGCAAGAGATGTTCCGAATGGGCGGCTCATGGGTGTCCGGCTGGCAGCCCCGCCTGTCGGAGCAAGCGCGTTGCTGCATAGAAGCCATTCTGGAAGTCGGTCAAGCCAGATGGCGGACCTGCGGCGGCTACCGGTTCTTGATAACGGGCGCGAGCAAAGTTCTGTCGCCAGGACACCATCTGGTTCACCAGGGGCGAGTGGTCCGCGATCTGCGAGCCTCGGGATTCATCCCTGAGCAGGTAGCCAAGATGGTTGGCGGCTGCAACGCGGGCCGTGAACGCTGGGATCTCACCGGAGGAGTTTTGACAGAACCGGGTGAAGATGGTCTTGATGATTGAGGTGTGGTCGAAGTCGAAGTCTGGGCCAAGCATCGCCGTGGAAGTGGAGCCGGCGTCGACCATTGGAGATATGAGGAGCGCTGGTACGCGGACGCCGAGCCGTTGGAATTGCAGCTGATCATCGGTGGCCGAAGGCGGTGGTACGTGGTCGAAGAACCCTCCATGCTCGTCGTAGGCGATGATCAGCAAGGTTCTCTCCCACTGCGGACCCGCGGCCAGGGCGTTGTAGATGGTGAGGATGAGGTCCTGGCCAGCCAGGATGTCTGAGGGCGGGTGGTCGTCGTTCGAGTTGGGGCCTAGGACGCGAAGGTCCTTGAAGTGCGGGTCGATCCAGGACACCGCTGGGAGGTTCCCCGCCGCTATGTCGTCGAGGAATGAACCCTCCTCCATAAGTTCACCGGCGGCGACTTCGAGGGCGCTTAGCTTCCTTTGGTCTACGTAGGCGAAATGGTCGTGCCCGCTCAGCCTGTAGGCGGGGTCGATCGCGCGGAGGGTGCCAGGGTCAAAGGAGTACCACCGCCAACTGACCTGATGTTGGTCGAGATATCGAGCGAAACTCGCCAGCTCATAGAGCGGTGGTGACACGTCATCACGACTGCCAGCGGCTTGTCCTGCGACTGCGTAGAGGCGATTGGGCCAAGTCGCCCCCGGAACCGAGCTGAACCAGCGGTCAACGACACAGTATTCGCTGGCCAGATGATCGTAGACCGGAAGTTGGTCGGCGTTGTAGTAGCCCATGACCATGCCAGGGCTGGGCGCCGGCTGGCCTAACTTGGTGGCGCGAGCGGCGCTGATGCGGGCGAAGTTCGCGACGAAACCGTCCATCGCATCGCCGTTGAGCTGCTCGTCCACGGAATGCCCGGAGTGGTCGGGGTCCTCGGCTTCTCCGGCGAAAGCCGTCTGTGTCAAGTGATTGATGGGGTAGGAATCGCCGGTTTTTGGGTCTGAGTTGCGTTCGTCCCCCTTGAGCCCGTCGACGTCCGTACGCGCCCTTCCACCGGCTTCGACAGGGAGCGAGAGGTATCCGAGCATGTGGTCGAACGACCGGTTCTCCATCAGGACGACGACTATGTGATCGACGTTCTCGAGACGCTTGGCGGGCGCATCATTCGGAGCGGGAATCGTCCGCGCCGGGGTGGGTGGAACCGGTGCGGCAACAACGTCGACGATCTTCCGCCACTTCTGCGGAAGCAGATGTGCGATCCCGCGTAGTGCGTCTCGCTCGATCTGCTGTTCGATCTCGGACATCACGCTTAATCCCTTGCAGCCTACCGGAGCTGAGCGCTCAGATGGGATCAGTAATCAACAGATTGGAGCGTTCTTCAAAGAACAGTGATGCCCAGCGCTCGTGTCTGGGGCTGACTAGCCGGGCAGGTCAGCGGGCGGAGACAAAGTACGCAGCGTCGTCCCTCTGAGGTGCGATGAGACGGCCGAGCTAACTCACCCGCTGCTATCTCGTCGTGTGGCCGGATCAAGCGGCGTCCCGAAGTGAAGGGCAATACCCTCGAGCGCGTCCCGAGGCACCTCCTGCGGCCAGCCGACCGACAGACGATAGGGCGCGTCCCGGAGCCGCTCTAACACCATCAGCGTCTCCGGGCTGACACCGCCAACGCTCGTCCGGGCATGGTCGAGGCGCATGAACGTGGCGATCAGGTGGTCTCGGTGCTCACGCGTAAACACATCAAGACGCTTGATGATGGCCGAGGCGGGCGCGTCGTAGGTACGAGCTAGCGCCGGGGTAAGCGGGAGAAGACCATCGTCAACTCGATATCCCGGTAACAGGCTACGAATCAGGCCAGTACTGTGCTCACGGAGTTGCTCTAGATCGGATGCGCTTATCGGAGAGTTCGCGCACCGCCCCCTGGCCGAAGGGTTGCCTCCGAGCCGTATGTATACCTCGTCGGGGTCAATGTCTCTGCGCTGAGGCAGCTGTCCGGATCCACGGCCCATGTGGCGATATTGACCGATGCCCCGGCCGCTTACCGGAGCAATGAGACTGGTGTCTTTGACAAACGCGGTGTCCGGCGCCACTTTCGACTCGACAAGGCGTTTCAAAAGAGCTGGCCTGTCGGCGGCATCGATCACCCGCTCCGCAAAAGTCCGTGGGCGAAGGTCTCGGTCTTGATCCTCGAAGGCTGATAGGAGACACAGGTGATAGCGCGCGCGCTTCTCAGGGCCCGGGACGTCCTCATTGATGAAGGCCTGGGTGACTTCAAAGAAGGATCTGGTGGCCACAGCCGGATTCACGGCGAGCGTGCATCCGAGGAAGCGGAACAGAAAGAAGTTCGCGACTCTTCGCCTTCGAACCTGCTCCGCTGGTCGTCTGAAGCACGCCCGCGAACCGAGGCTGGATCGCCACCGCGCTCCACCGTGAGAACCGCCGTCTTGAACACTTTTGTCTTGTCCGTGAGCGTCAGGTCGCGTAGGTGCTGCATGTCGATCGTCAGCTTGCCGCCAGCGCGATGGATACGCACGCGAAGCCCTTGCTCGCGCTCCAACTTCAATACGGCGACGCACTCGACAGGTCCCATTCGGCCATGAATGACGGCTAGCAGTCCGGCGGGATTCCGGGCGTCCTGGATCTCGTTTAGGCGTCGGGCGAGAGCCTGCGACTGGTCGATCAGTTCGCGGGGATCGTGGACGATCGCGGCGACTGCGGTCCGCACAGTGCTGTCCGCAGTCGCATCCGCTACCACGTCAAGCCCCTTGAAGCCAAGGCTCGCTACCACTTTGGCTGCGAAATAGCTGCGCAGATCGTCGTCGAGCGTGATCGGTGCGTCCGTCAACACGACGTTTTGCCCCGATCCTTGCTGTGGCACGTCGTGAACGACGACGGATTGAGGTGTGAACGCCGTGATGTCCATACTCACCTGCTCTTCACGGGCTCAGCGAGCTGGTCGCGAGCGACCTCAAGAAACCGGTCGCGTTCTGCCTCGAAAGCGTCAACGGCAGACTCGTAGCCGAGCGTCCGGAGCGTGTGATCCTGGAGCTCAAGCAGCCGCTCCCTGACCGAGTGATAGCCGCGCACAATCGGGTCCTCCGGTGGCCGGCGTAGCCTAAGTCTCTGCTCCATCGGAAAGACCGAGCCCAGCCATTCCTGAAGCTCTGGCGGCATCGGACGGGCCGGCGGATTTGGCGCTTGCGATCAGACGCAGGTTCGTCGCCCCGTATGAGAGGAGCCTGGCCGCTTCGTCAATCAGGCCGGCCAGGTCATCATGGCGCTCCCGGGCGAGCTCTCGCTCGAACTGCTGGCGAGTCGCTCGTCGTGTTGCCCAGCCGGTGGCGGCCGGTCCGACTACGCCTGAGGCGCCGATTCCAGCCAGCGAGACGATGAGAGTCGTGTCTGGCATCGAGAAACCGCCGTCACATACACGCTTCGACGACGCGCCGGCGCCGGCACCGATCGATTCCGCAGCGAAGTCCGTCTACTTGCATGGCAAACCCTTGAAGAGGAACGTCGCTCAGCGCCGCCGATGGGCGAGGTTGGAGGGGCTCGTGCGGCAGTGGAGCTGCTCGCTGTGGTGTCCGTAGGTTGACTTGAGGTAGCCATGAACTCTCCCGAATACTCAGGGAAGCTGACCATAGTGGTTCGGGCGGTCGGATCGCCTGAGCCGGAACCGTTCTTGGCTCTGGCACTAATCGACCATGCCTTCAGCCTTGTGTCCGCGCTGCCGCTGGGTCCTGCGAGGGGGTCGTCACTTCTCGGGGAAGGGCGGCAGCGCGCGGAGGTCCCGCACCATGAGGAGCGATGCCACGGCGACGAAGTCGATGCCGCCGCAGAGATAAAGGGCGGTGGACGTGCCGATCCCGCCGGCGAGTGGTCCGATCACGGCATAGCCCAGAGTTGACAGGGCGAGCGAGCCGAACCAGTCATAGGAACTGACCCGGGAGCGGGCGGCTTCTGGGATGTGCTGCTGAAGCGTCGTCTCCCAGAGCGTGTTGAAGCCCATCCCACCGACACCTGCGAACAGGGCGGCGACGGCGATCAGCGCGAGTGGTGCCGGAATGGCAACCAGGAGAGTCTCTGCTGCCGGCAGCAGACCGATGAGGCATGCAACCAGTAGCGGCCGCGACGGTCTGAGACGCAGCAGTCCTGTCCCTGCGACAAGTGCGCCGACGCCCTGCGCAGCGAGAATAAGGGCCCACGCTCCAGCGCCGCCGAGGTGCCGTTTCACTACCACAGCTCCTAGAACGGTGAAGCCGACGGTGACGGCGTTGACCACGGAGAAGCTTAGGACCACGGACCACAGCCATATTCGCGACCGCACCTCCGCAAAACCATCTCGGAGTTCGGCCCAGAATCGCGTACGGGGCGCATTGACCGCGCGTGAGTCCTTGCGCACACCCATCAATAGCACGGCACTGACGCCATAACTCGTGGCATCCACGAGCAACGCGATGCCGGGATCGGTTGCGGCAACGAGAATGCCCGCCACGATTGGCCCGACGATGCTTCCACTCGCGTCAGCAATGCCTCGCAGGGAGTTGGCCTGCTGAAGTCGCTGGCCAGCCACCGACGGCAGTAGACCACTGGATGCCGGATTGAAAAACCCTGTCGCCGCCCCGATGACGACCTGCGAGATCGCAAGCTCAGCGACCGTCGCGTGGCCAATCACCAACAGCGTGCCGATCAAGCCTCGAGCAAGAAATCGGACAAGATCGGCGTTGATCATCACGGCCCGGCGACTCAGGCGGTCCGCGACGACCCCTCCGATCAATAGGGAGCCCAGCAGCCCCAGTGTCCACGCACCCAGGACGATGCCCAGATCGGTGGCCGATCCGGTGAGATCAAGCACGGCAAAGGTCAAGGCCAGGGGCGCGATGCCGTCCCCAAGCAGCGAGATGGTCGCTGCCAGGAAAACGAGCCGAAAATCTCGAATGCTCAAAACGCCCAACTTAGGCACGACGCCCACCGCCTGATTCTTAACTATCTAGGCCAGCAACACTTTGCCCCGGCCCGGGGTGCGGATTCGTGCCACGCGCACAGAGCACCCAGCGCTCCAGGAAACAGCTGTTGGTTGCCGGCGTCTACGGCTCCGCGTTTTTCAGACAGTCCAAAGCCAGATAGCGGACCCCAGGGTGCAAATCGACCTCGGCTATGTCTCGCCCGTAGCGAAACACCGGCGAACCCTGATGGATCGGAAAGATCCGTGTCTGCGACTCGGCTGACTGCGCGGACGGAAACTCGTAGAGCGTGAAGGTGCCTCCATCGCCGTAATATGAGACCGCTGTAATCCCAGACCTCGACGTTCCCGCCTTCGGCCTCCACCTTCTCAGCAAGCCCGGTGTCGACTGCCTGATCGGCCCCTGTGGGCGCCGACTGAAAACTAGGCCACCTGCGCCGGTCGAAAACTAGGCCACTCCGGAGCGGGGCCGGGAGTCGTCGGCCGGCCTCTGACCCTCGTTTGATCGATCGCGATCGGCGAGGAGGAAGGATTGGTCGGCGTGGAGCAGTGGGCGGAGGTGAGGCGGATGCACCGGGTCGAGGGGCTCTCGGGCCGGGAGATCAGCCGGCGAACGGGGTTGGCTCGTGACACGGTCGCGAGGTTGTTGGCGGCGAGTGATCCGCCGAAGTACCAACGGGAGCAGGCGGGGTCGAAGCTTGATCCGTTCAAGGACTGGATCTGTGAGCAGCTGGCCGGGGATCCGATCGAGCTGGTCGCCGCCGGGCCTATGGTGGGTCCACCCGCTAGTCCTATCCCGACCCGCACTGATCGGTGCGTCACAAAAGCGGGATTTACAGGGGCAACGCAGCTCCAGATAAGCCGCGTGAAATCCGCGATTTATTCCAGATAAGGATTTCTGGCCCGGGAAAAGAGATTCATTTCCGTGGCAAACGCTAAGAAAATGACCCCCCCAAGCGAAGTGGCAGGCGTCCTCGACGTTTTCTGGCGTGGTCTTGACTTGCCGGGCGACGATCCGGAGCAGCCGCTCGGAGTGCGCCGCGTACAGCTCAGCCGGACCACGTAGGGCAGGGTCCCTCGCGTTCCAGGCCGGCTCGGTCATAGCCCGGGCGGATGTCGCTCCACGAACCCTCGCGGCCCCGTACCCACCGGCGACCAGCGCGGCCCGGTGTCCGGTGGGCTGGGAGGACGTCCTTGTCCGGCCGCCGTATCCAGGTAGATCCCCGCCACCTCGATGTACGCATGGCTCGGGTTGGCGTAGATCGTCACCCATCTTCCCGGTCCCGGATCCCCGACGCTCTCAAGCGTCGTTGAGGCCGGCGCCTGATCTCCTAGCAACGTCTCCCCGAACCCACCTCCGTACAGCACGTAGTCCGTGGCCGACGAGCAGTCGTATCCCGGGCCACCGTTCTCCTGACTTCCTGGTGCGGCCCCGGGATCCGGTGCGGTCTGGCTCATCGTCCGTGACACCGCTCCGTGTCCCCCTCCCCAGCTGTAAGGGAAGCGGTCGATCCGGCTGCCCGCCGCGATCATCGCCTGGACAGCCGGCGGCGCGTCAGCCGGCGCCTCCGCCTCACCTGACTTCAAGATCCTCGCCTTGCTCCCCGTAACCAGCGGCGCGCCGCTGGCCTGGCACGTTCCAGGGCCGGCCGCCAAAACGCCGGTGGCGTACGAGGTGGCGTCGGCCAGCACGCGCCGGGCGTACTGCTGCGCCGCCGGACCGACGCCGTTGTATCCAGCCACGGCGCTGGCATACGCGTCGATCGGCTGAGCGGGCGCGGCACCCTTAAGCTTGATCAGCACCAGCGTCGCCAGCTCGACCGCCGTAGTGGGATCGTGCGGGCCGAGGCTGGGATCGGGCAGCAAGTGGTGCAGACGTTGGTACGCATTGCCGGCTGCGCCGCCCACGCCGATCTGCATCGGACCTGAGGCTCCGGCCGAGTTGGCCACCCCTGGCCCACGGGCACCCTGGATCGGCCGGCACGATGGATCGGGATTCCGGCCCTGATCGCATTCCTCCTGCCCGATGCCGGCCAGGATCTGCCAGGGCAGGTCGTACTCGTCTCCGACCTCCTGATAGATGCTCAGCAGGTAGTGCGGGATCGATCGGCTCGCGGTTCGGTTCGGCGCGGCGCCGGCACCATCGGACGAGCACGGGTCACCGAGCACGACCACGGCGCTGGCCAGCAGCACCGTGGCCACCGGCGCGGCGGACAGGAGCAGCATCGGCACGACGAGCGTGCGGCGTCGCTTCAACATGCGCGCGGGCCTCGGCTGAGGGGCGCAGGCGTCGGGATGTGCGGCGGCGCCTCGGCCACATCGAACACGCGCCAGCCCCCGGGCTCACGGACCAGGCTCAGATGGATCTGAAAGTGGCTGGTCGAGCCGCTGGTGTAGGTGACTGCCGCGACTGCCTCGTCGCGGCAGTCGCGGGTCAGACGCACCCGGGTGATCGAGATCTGTGCCGCGTGCTCCGCCGGTGTGGCCAGCGACCGCTCAGGCTGCCGGCGCAGGGCGGCAGCGTAGGCCTGAAGTGATCCGGGGATATGAGTGCAGGTCGCCTGGTGGTAGGTGCACGCCAGCCAGCCGAGGCTGAAGTCGACGGCGACGGTTGTGGCTGAGGCCGGCGGGGTTCGCAGTGACGGAGTAGGGCGCGGCTTGGGCGGCGCCGAGTGCTTCCGCGGAAGCGCGGGAGAGGCCGGTCGTGTCGAGGCACGCCACTCGTCGCGCGCTGGTGTGGATCGCAGAGCTACGGCAACCGCCACTGCTCCACCGAGCAGGCAAGCGGTGACGACAAGCAGGAGACGTGGAGGCAGTCGGCGCAGGTCAGGCATCCCCGACACCTCCTGGTGACAGGCGAATCGACATTGGTCAACTTGTCTGGGCTAGCGGTGGCCGAGTGCCACGCGGGCGTACGTCTCGGCGTCCGCGTCTGTGTAGTCGTCGGCGCGACCCTCGTCGGCAAGCTCGAGTGCGTAGAGGCACTTCGCCTGAATGTGGAGCAGGTCGGCCTCCGGGATCCGCGTCGGGATGATGGCCTGCCCGCAGATCACGACGGCGACGAGCTCTCCACGGTGAAGGATGCGTTGAAGATTGGACATAGCAACCATCGTGCAGCCTCCTCTGCACGGTCAGGCCCAATCCAGGCGAAATCGTCACCGACTTGTTGCAAGGACGTTGCATCACCGACCAAGTCGGTAACCGACACCCCAAACCGTCTGAAGCTGTGGAGCTGCTGCCCCGAGCTTTGAACGCAGGCGAGCAGCGTGTGCATCGATCGTCCGCCCGGCGACAATTTCTGTGTTCCAAACGGTCCTTGCGATTCGCTCGCGTGTCATGACGGTGTTCGGCTCGTGCGCGAGCATCTCGAGGAGGTCGAACTCAAGTCGAGTGAGCGAGAGCTCCTGGTTATGCACCGTCACGGCGCGCGCATCGCAGTTGACCGCGATCGCTCCGATCCGCAGGAGCCGGCGTCGTGCACCGTCGGTCCGCGCCATAAGTACCGTCAGTGCACTGGCGACCAAAAGCGGTGACGGCGACTTGGGAAGAACGACATCCGCGCCAGCCTGATAGTGGCGGATGGCGTCATGGTCCTCGTCACTACCGATGCTGAGGACCGGGAGCCCGGGGTCCGCTCCGGGAACTTCTCCAGAGCGAAGATCGCGGAGGAGCGCGAGCCTCACGACCGGAGTCTCGAGGGCGCCTAAGACCACCCCGTCCAAGGCGGGCACACTGAGCTTCGCGCGCGCTTGCCGGTTGGACTGTGCACCAAGGAGCTCGTACCCATCGAGCAAGAGCTCATCCGCTCGTCTTTTCAGCGTGCCAGCTTCGGCCTCGACGATGAGGACCGTGTGCATTGCGATCTCCTTGGTTGGTGCTGCTGACGCAGCCAGTCGGTGACGTCAAACCCGTCATCTCGCTGCGGGGCCAGATCGAGGATCCGCGCCGAAGCCACTCCCACCAGGTCTTGAGCGATCCGCAGCGCCGCCGCCCTCCCAGCCGGATCGCAGTCCATCGCGATCGTCACCTCGCGTCCCGCCAGAAGCACAGCCCAGCCCGCCTGCCAGGCGTGATCTCCCGGTACCGCGATCGCCGGACACCCGTGTGACCGCGCAGCGATCATGTCCGCCGGCCCTTCGACCAACGTGATCGGCCCGTCCGGCTCACTCCCCGGATGCGGGATCAACCCCAGCCGAGTCCCCGGAGCCGCCAACATCTTCGGCTTACCACCGGCGCGGTACCGAAGAACTCCCCTGAGGCCGCCGCGCCCGTTTCGGATCGGGATCGTGATCCGGGCACCGTCGAAGCCGACCTCGAGCTCCCGCATCGCTGCCTCTGACCACAGGCGCTGTCTCAGCAGGACACCGCGCCATGGCCGCCGTATGTCCGCGAACAGCGCTTGGTGCCAGCGAGCAACGCCGGCATCGCTGACAAGCAGCTGGCGCGAGGTGGCCACCGGCCGCTGCCGCGTCTGGACAGCAACCCGGACCTTCAAGTCCCCGGATCGAGCCTCCTGCGAATCAGTTCGCTCGGTCAGCCCATACCTGACCATCAGTTCCATCGTCGCCGCTGGCGAACACCCCACGACTAGCGCCGCGTCGTAAGCCCCACCCCGCGCCCCGCAGCTCCAGCACCGCCACGCCCCGTGCTCGGTCGACACCGAGCACGACGGCCGCCGGTCCTCGTGCGCGTGCGCCTCCGGGTCGGCAAAGCACCTGACCGTCGCGTTGGCTCCTGCCCACCCCGGCAGCTCGATCCCCAACGCCGCATAGAAGCCCCGGACATCGCCAGCTCCCGTCACGAACTCCGCCTAATCACCGCAGAGAGTTTCTCAACACATCCCTTGCACATCAGAGTGATAGATGTAATCTAATGTGGTCAATAAGTCAAATCGTGATCTGAGGAGACCACTGTGACTTTCCTCTTCCTCTCTGTCTCCGCCCACCCCGACGTGACCAAGCTCCCGGGCTCCGCCGTCCTCCAGGATCTGCTCGACGGCGCCCAGGGCTGGGCCCTGGCCCTCGCCTTGATCGGCGTGTTCGTGGGCGCCGCCATCTGGGCGGTGGCCACCCACAGCCACAACCCCCACTACGCAGGCAAAGGCAAAGGAGCAGCCCTGGTCTCCGCCGCCTCAGCCATGGCCATCGGGGCAGGCCCGGGCCTGGTCAATTTCTTCTCGGGCCTGGGCTCTCATGTCCGTTGACCCCATGACTCCCCTGACGTCCGGCGCGGCTGCCGGCGAACCGCGGGGGCTTCTGAGATGAACAAACTCCGGATCGCGCTTCTCAGTCTGGTGGCGGCCGGCGTGGGTTACGGGGCCGTGCAGCTCGCAGTCGGGGACAGCACCCGAGCGGTCCCCGAGCGACGGATCATCCGACCTTCGGCGACGGCTCCGACGACGCCGGTGCGGCTCCTGTTCGCGCCGCGACGTCCTTCAACACTTGATGCGGTCAGCGCTGCCGTTGACTACCTCCACCTGCTTTCCAACCCGTCGCCGTCCGCGTCTATGACGCTGCGGCGGCTCACGCTGCCGCCGTTGACCCGGCAGGCGCTCAGGGCCGAAGGGGCAGCCGCCGATGCCAAGCGGCGGCTGCCCCCGGGCGCTTTCGCCCGTGGCTGGGATCTCGGCTGGCGGATCGACGTCACGAGTCATCGAACGACGACCGTCGCGATCTGGACGGTCGGGATGGTCGCCGGTTCGACTGGCGCAGTTCCGCCCGACTGGTCGACGACCGTCTGCGAGCTCCAGCTCGCTGGAGGCCGCTGGCGCGTTTCCTCAGCCCGCACGACGACCGGACCGACGCCACCGGGTGTCGCCGTCAGCCCCTCAGCGGCCCAGCAGTTCGCTCGCACCGCCTCGTCCTTCCACCCCTTCACCGATGCGCCGTAGCGCGGCGGTCATCGCGGTGGCTGGAGCGCTGGCCTTGACGCTTCCGGGCGGCCTGATCGACCCCCCGCCCGCCCAGGCCGGTCTCGCCAGCACCGCCTGCAACCTGCTCGGCACGATCGGCGAGGGTTGGTGGGGGAAGGCCTGCGGCGCCGTTGTCGATGTCGGCGGCAAGCTCGTCGGCGCCGGCAAGAAGGCCGGCAGCGTGGTTTCAAAGCTGGCCGGTAACGGGCTGCTACAGCGCGGCCTGGGGATCGCGGCGATCGTGGCCTGGGTGCTGGGCGGGGCCAAGTGGACGGTCGACCACCTGGGGGCGGTGATCTCGGCCTCCACTTCACCGACGCTCACGACCCACTGGTTCACCGGCGTGTACCTGCGGATCGAGGGGCTGGCCGTGTTCTTCACGCTGCTGTTCATCCTCGCTGCGGCGGCCGAGGCGATCCTCCGCTCCGACCTGTCCGTGATCGCCCGCGCGGTGTTCGCCTACCTGCCGCTGGCGGCGCTGCTCACGGCGGTGGCCGCCCCGCTCACCATGCTGCTGCTGGCCGCCACGGACCGGATGTCGTCAGGCGTCGCGGCCATCGCCGGCTCGGGTTCTACTCACTTCCTCACCGGAGCCGGAGCCTGGGTGGTCGGCGGCCTAACCGTCGCCGACCCCTTCTTCGCCGTTCTTGCCGCCGGCCTAGTCGTAGCCGCCGGTGCCGCCCTGTGGGTTGAGCTCCTAATCCGTGAAGTAGCCGTCTACGTAGTAGTAGCCCTGCTCCCGATCGCCTTCGCCTCCCTGGTCTGGCCCGCCCGCAGGGTCTGGGCTGTGAGATCAATAGAACTCCTGGTAGCCCTGATCCTCTCCAAGGTGGCGATCGTGGCCGTCCTGGCCCTGGGCGGTGCGGCGCTGTCCCACGCCGGGCTGGGCAGCCTGTCGCGGCTGCTCGGCGGCCTGGCCCTGATCATCCTCGGCGCGTTCACGCCGTGGATGTTGTTGCGCCTGATTCCCCTGGCGGAGGTGGGCGCGGCGGCGGTAGGGCACGTGCGCGGTCACGTGCACTCCGCCGCAGGGGTGCGCACGCCGGAGGCGGCCGTGGCGGGCCGCGCGGCCGAGCGGGTCGGTGGCGTCCTGCCGGGTGGCGGGAGTTCCGGCTCGCGGCACGGTTTCGGGGGTGGTATGGCCGTGGGCGAGCTGCTCGACCAGATGCAGCGGCGCGCGCGGGGGACGGAGCCCGGGAGCGGGGCGTCCGGGGGCGGCGGGGCGGCGCCGCGGCCGGCTGGTTCGCCGGGATCAGCGGCGGCAAGCTCCGATAGTGGGGGACAGGTGGTGGAAGCGGACTTTCCGGCGCCCAGCCAGCTGCGGCTGCCGGGCGTCGGTTCGGCGGCGGGGATCGACGGCACGTCGGGCGCGCGGTCGGAGGGCGGCGGTTTCGGTGGCGGGTCGAGTGCAGCGGCGCTGGGGCCGTTGCCGCCGCGGCCCTGGGAGGGGACGGATGGCTCGGGCGGGAGCGACGAGGGTCCGCCGCGGCCGTCGCCACCGCCGGATCCTCGTGATCCGCCGCTGAACGGTGAGCAAGGCACCGGGCTGTGAGCGATTTGGTCGTGGGCGTTCGGACGGCTGAGGCGGAGATCCTGGCCGCCTTGGCCAGTGGAGAGCGCGGGCGGACGCTGGGCGAGCTGGCCGACGAGACGCGCCTGCTCCCGGTCGCGGTGCGGGCCGTCTTGCGCGAGCTGCGCGGGCGCGGGTTGGTGTGGTGTCCGGGCGCCGGTTGCTGGTGTCTGTCCCGGGTGGGGGAGGGGCGGCGGTGAGCGTCGACCGCTACCAGTTCGGGGCGGAGAGCCGCCGGGGGCCGATCGGTTCGCTGCGGGCGGGCCAGGTGGTGATCGGCGGGTCGGGCGTGGTCTGGGCCGTGGCGGTCATCGATCTGGCGCCCAGCGGCGGCGGGGTGGTGGCGGCGCTGCTCGGTCTGGCCGGGGCGGCGGCGGCGGCCACGTTGCCGGTGGGTGGGCTGACCGTGGAGCAATGGCTGCCGGTGACGATGGGCTGGGTGTTGGCCCGGGCGGATTCCCGTGTGCGGCAAGTCCGGGCGGCCGGCGGCGCGGATGGGGTGGTGGTGGACTTGCCCGCGGGCGGGGCGGCCTCGCGCACACGCGTAACGAAATCGGCGAAGCCTCGGCCGCCCCGGGCGCTGGCCGATGTCCGCCTGCTCGGCCTGCCCTATCGCGGGCGGGAGATCGGCGCGGTCGCCGAGCGGGGAGGGCGGCGGCTGACGCTCGTCCTGGTCGGTCGGGCACCCGGGTTCGCGCTGGCCGACCAGGCCGAGCAGCAGCAGCGCCTGGGCGTGTGGGCCGAGGTACTGCAGAGCGCGACCCGTGGCGCGGTGCGCCGGATCGGGTGGGTGGAGCGCACGGCGCCCGCCCAGGGCGACGGACTGGCCCGCTGGCTGCACGAGCAGCGCGATCCGGCCGTGCCTCTGGCCGGTGAGCTGGGTCGCTCCTACCTGGAGCTGCTGGAGTCAAGCGCCCAGGCCACCCGCGAGCACGAGGTACTCCTGGCCCTCCAACTCGACGCCGCCTCGCTGCGGGGCGGCGGGCGCGAGTCGGCCGAGCGGGCGCTGATCTCGGCCGGCGAGCAGATCTCCCGCGCCCTCGAGCGCGCCCGGGTGCAAGTGCAGGCGGCGCCCACGCCGGGCGGGCTGGCCCGCATCTTGCGCGTCGCCTTTGACCCCTACGTGCATCCCCAGCTGGCGGCGCTGCGTGCCGGGGGTGGCGGCGACGAGCTGTCCGAGGCGGGGGCCTGGCCGGCGGGTCTGCGTGAGCAGTGGGCCTGCCTGCAGGTCGACGGCGCGATGCACGCCACCTTTGAGATCGGCGGCTGGCCGCGGGCCGAGGTCGGTCCGGCTTTCCTGGGCTCGCTGCTCGGGCCCTCCGATCACGTGCGAGCCGTGTCGGTGGTGTTCGAGCCGCTCGACCCCCTGCGCTCGCTGCGCCAGGCCGAATTCGAGATCACCCGGGATGAGACCGACCGCCAGACCCGGCGGCGCTTCGGCCAGATGGAGACGGCCCGCCAGCGCCATGCCTCCGACGCGGCGCGCTGGCGTGAGGCCGAGCTGGCCGCCGGCCACGCCGAGGTGCGGCTGGCCGGGTTCGTCACGGTCACCGGCCGCGACCAGGACGAGCTGGACGGCGCGTGTGCCGACGTGGTCACCCACGCCGGCCGGGCCAACCTGGAGCTGCGCCGGCTGTTTGGCCAGCAGGCCGAGGCGTTCACGTTCACGCTGCCGCTGTGCCGGGGGCTGCGGTGAGCGCTGCCCGCCGCGGGATCCGCGCCTCCACCCGGCACTCCCGAGCCGTGTATCCGTTTCAGGCCGAGGCGGGGCTCGGCTGGCGCGGCTGCCTGATCGGCTCTGACTCTTCGGGCGGCGCCTTCTGCTTTGACCCCTGGGAGCTCTACCGCCGCGAGCTCGTGGCCAACCCCAACATCGCCGTGTTCGGCGAGCTCGGCTACGGCAAGAGCGCGCTGATGAAGACGCTCTTGTGGCGGATGCTGCTGTTCGGCCGCCGCGCCTTCGTGCTCGACGTCAAGGGCGAGTACGCGCCGCTCTGTGAGGCGGTCGGGGTGCAGCCCGTGCGACTGGCGCCCGGAGGCGGAGTGCGGCTCAACCCGCTGAGCGCCCGGCGCGAGCGCTCGGCCCAGGTGGAGATCCTCCGCGCCGTGGCCCGTACCGCCGTCGGCCGGGCGCTCGCCCCCGAGGAGGCGGCGGCGCTGCGCGAAGCGCTGGCCGTGGTGATCGAACGCGGAGGCGCCGAGCCGACGCTGCCCGACATCCTCGAGCTGCTGTTCTCGCCCACCGAGCGGATGGCCCGCGAACTGCGCAGCTCGCCGCCGGCCGTGGCCGACGCGGTCCGCGAAGTCGCCCTCGGCGTCCAGGACCTCTGCCAGGGACCTCTGCGGGGCATGTTCGACGGACCGACCACTGAGGGCCTCGACCTCGACGGCCGCCTGCTCGTGCTCGACTTGGAGGAGGTCAAGGACTCGCCGGCGATCGGGATCCTGATGGCCTGCGCCTCGGGATGGCTGTCATCGCGGCTCGAGCGGCTGGCCGACCGGCGCGACCCCGGCCGGCTGATCAACGTCGCCGACGAGGTTTGGAAGGTGCTCGAGCACGAGGGCTTGGCCCAGTGGTTTCGCGCCAACTTCAAGCTGACCCGCAAGTACGGGACGCTCAACGTGATCGTCGCCCACAAACCGGCCGACGTGATCGGCTCAGGCGATCAGGGCACCGCCCGGCACGCCGCCGCCCGCGGGCTGATCACCGACTGCGCCACCCGCGTGATCTACCGCCAGGCGGCCGGGGAGATCGCCGCCGGCGTGGAGGTTCTGGGGCTCTCCGAGCGCGAGGCCGAGATCGTCGGCCAGCTGCACAAGGGCCAGGCGCTCTGGCAGGTGGGCTCGCGCTCGTTCGTCGTCCAGCACTACCGCTCGGGTCTCGAGCTGCGGCTGACCGACACGGACGCTGGGATGAGCGCCGACCGGCTGGCCGTGGGGGACGGTGTCTCGTGACCCCGTATAGGCGCGAAGAGTCTGGCCTTGAGCCGGTGCTGCTCGGCCTGCTCGGTGCGCTCGTGGTGGTGGCGTTAGTGGTGTGGGCGG
>Ga0182024_10002323_pt1 | contig 47470 bp, 44 predicted proteins | sample P32metaG_FD_120480 | JGI IMG/M metagenome (GOLD analysis project Ga0182024, IMG submission 120480) | Permafrost microbial communities from Stordalen Mire, Sweden - P3-2 metaG (Illumina Assembly) | ecosystem: Environmental > Terrestrial > Soil > Wetlands > Permafrost | place: Sweden: Stordalen... | reverse complement strand
GTCCCGATGAAAGTTCCTGCCGAGTTGCGGCGGCTGCGCGGCGAAGAGGATTTGTTTCTGGGTTGAGCCAGGTCGTTGTTGATCGCTGACTGATCGCTGCGGGTTCGTTTTTTTCGCATGCTTTCGCGGGCGAGGGCACCCGCGCCACACGGTGATAGCATATTTACGGATTGTTTTGCTCAGAAATCATGGCTCATCTAAAGAAGACTACTTCGGTCCCTAAATCATCCCCAGCGAAGAACGGGAAGCCAGCCGCGGTCAGCAAAAATAACGATGGCGACCTCCGGACCTACACCATCCGCGATTACCGCCTCGAAAAGCCGCATTTTATTTCGCGGCAGGTTCGCAGTGGCGATCATGTCCACTACGAAGTTGAGAGCGGCGATCTCGCCGCGCCCGTGCCACCCATTCGCGAGTCGAAATATTTAAGCCGCGAACAATCCATCGAGCTCTATCGCTGGATGCTTCTCAACCGCCGCATGGAAACGGCGCTGGAAAATCTCTACAAGCAGGGCAAGGTCGTGGGCGGCGTTTACTTTGGCCTCGGCCAGGAGGCTTGCTCTTGCGCCTCCGCTTACGCTCTCGGCAAAGACGACTGGCTCGGCCCCATGATTCGCAATCAGGGAGCGCTTCTGGTGCGCGGCTTTGCTCCCGCGGACATCATGATGCAGTACATGGCGAAGTCGGGCTCGCCAACCAAGGGACGCGATACCACCTCCCACTTCGGCGATCTTGAAAAGCGCAACGTGGTTGCGCCCATTTCCATGCTCGGTGATTTGATTCCCGTGCTGGCGGGCGTGGCGCTGGGAGCGCGGATCCAAGGCAAACATATTGCCGTTATGACCTACATCGGCGACGGCGGGCAGTCCACTGGAGTGACGTACGAGGGGCTGAATTTCGCCGCCGTGCAGAATCTTGGATTGGTGCTGATCGTGGAAAATAATCTTTGGGCGTACTCCACGCCAGTCAACATGCAATTCCGCGTCGAAGATTTGGCGGAGCGCGCCATTGGCTATGGAATCCCGGGCGTGATCGTCGACGGCACCGACGCCTGCCAGGTTTATGACGCCTGCCGTGAAGCCTGCGAACGCGCTCGTCGCGGCGAAGGGCCAACGCTAATCGAAGCGAAGATGATGAGGATGAAGGGCCACGCGATTCACGACGCGGCGGATTATGTTCCGAAGCCGATGTTTGAATATTGGAAGAAGCGAGATCCCATTGCGCGCTTCGAGGATTATCTTGTGTCCAAGAAAAAATGGTTGACGCGCGCGGAGAATGAAAAGCTGATTGCTGATGTTGAAAGGGAACTGGAAGCGAATCGCGAGTTGGCGGTAAATTCTCCGATGCCCACACCGGAGTCAGCGGAAGGCGGAGTGTATTGCGAAGCCGCGTGTCACGAGATCAAGCCGAAATATGCCGTCCCGAAAACTACGGAGGTTCGTCCGCGCGAAAAAACTGCTGCACTAAAGCGCACCGAGGCGCCTATTCACTTCAAGTAAATTCTGATCTCAGCCGAATCAAGCGAGCGACCTGAAAAATCTAGCGGTAATAACGAATTTTTGAATTCCCGGGAATCATCGCGCCAGCAACAACGACCACGAGGATAACTACCATCAACTCCATGAAGCCCTCACCCTGCAAAACCGATTAGCAGAGTTTCAGCCTACGTCGTATCGCAGGGAATACAAGAGTACTAAAGAGTAGTGGCAGCCAAGGAGCGTCTTGAGATTAAAGTCTTCTAGATTAAAAACGATTCGTTTCAAAGTGAATGAGCTGAATAGAAGAGGTATCGAAGCTAGACTCACGAGGGAACTCTTACGTCCATGTCTCCGAAGACCTCGGCCGCAAACGCTTGAATGGTTGCCCCTTCGCGCCATGCATTCTGCGGCAGACCGGCTTTAACGCAAGTCTGCCGCAGGAAAGCTTCCCGATCCCAGCCATTTTCAAGCGGGACTTGCGGGAGCAGTAATCCCCGATGTGCGCCTGCCGATATGAGCAAGCCGTGACGCCCAACCTTTACCTCGTCCGGATGAATCGGAACAAGAGGGGAAAGAATGCTGAGAGATATTTCGAGCGAAGCAAGTTCCTCCCCGGTCAACGGCAGGAAGCGGGAATCGTCGAAAGCCGCGGCGCGCGCCGTCTCGGCGACCGCGCGTCCAAGAGGTGCGACGGGCATGGCGTAGCCGACGCAGCCGCGAAGTTGATGGTCAAGCGAGTGTGCTGGATCATGATTTAAATAGAGCGTCGTAAATATGCCGCGCGGCTCTAAAAGCCAGTTCGCAACCGGCGACGTCTCAGGGACGGACTGGGGATTGAAGACAAAAAGTATAGCTTCGCGCGCTATGCGCAGGAGTTCGCGGCGCTGTTCGAAAGAAAATTCCGGGCTTACGGCGGGATGACTTTCCGCGGGCGAGGCGGTTTTTTGCAAAGGCTTTTCAGACAGCCTGGACATCGCTTTTTCTCCGCCGTGAAAGGACGAACGAGCGCCGGCGCCGCTTTTCCGATTTGCGATCGATCCGCGCCCAGAAAGCCACGAAGTAGTCGAGTGCGGAGACCAGCGAAAGCAGAACCATGAACCAGATTGCTAGTCGCGCAATCCAGTAAACCGGAAATATATAAATCGCACCCAGCGGCCACTCATGCCAACGGCGGGCAAGAATAACCGCGACCACCGAGATAATCTGCACTAGCATTTTAAACTTGCCCAAGTCGCTCGCTTGAATCGTAAAGCCTTCGGACGCCGCGATCGATCGCAGCCCACTGACCAGAAATTCGCGGCCGATAATAACTACGGCCATCCAAGCGGGCACCAGAGAAGGATTGAATTGCACCAACGTGATAAAGGCAGCTGCGATCAGTAACTTATCAGCCAGCGGGTCGAGCAGCATCCCCATGGTGGTGATTTGCCCACGCTTCCGCGCCAGATAGCCGTCGATGCCGTCAGTGATCGAAGCCAGAATGAAAACAACAGACGCGAGAATTTCTCTCTCCCCTGTCCGTTCACCGGCAAAGCGCGGAGTGCAAAGAATCCAGATGAGGAGCGGGATCGCCGCGATGCGGGTGAGCGTGATGGAGTTTGGGAGATTCACGCGATGGCTGAACCGAGGCCGCAGAGGCGGTGATTGTGATTATCCTCTACATCTCAAGCCAAGGCAACGGAGAGAAGGGCCATTCAAGTTACACCTCGTCCGCACGGAGGCGTCAATAAGTGCTGCGCGAGCCAGTTCTGGAGAAACGATACTTCCCCTGGGCCAATGCGGGACGCCATTTCAGGGTAATGGTCACCTTATCCAATTTCAACGGCCCGCTATGATCTGTCCTTTAATCTTGTTATATGTTGCGGCCGGGACGATTTTCTTGTTCAGAAGATCTGTCTTCTTCGCATAATGGACGGCCGGCAATAATCTTCTGGGCATAGGCTGGACCAATGCCCGGGAGCGCTTCCAACTGGTCCTTGCTGGCAGAATTAATGTCCAGCAGACTAGGGCTGGCCTTTGCGGTAGCCGCTTTATCAGACGGCATGGATGATTGCCCAGCAGCCATTCCGCCGGTTAAGCTCAGCGCAAATATTGCGGCGAGAATTCCGTTCAGGAACCTCGATGCCACCGTCATCTATCTTCTCCTTTGGCTTTTCGCTTGGCTTTTCCAGCTTTGATTATTCTTTTTGCGCCGCTTTGTAACCCGTAGCTTTGGCTTCGGATTCGGTCATAAACTTTCCTGTTTTAGTCTTGCCGTACCAGCGGCCACTCTTATGATAGACGCCGGTGTCGGTGTTGACCCAAACCTTGCCGCTGGCTTGAGCGGAGGCTATTTCTGAACTAGTGGCTGCGTGACTGCCGGCTTTCGTCGTCTTCTTTGTTTTTGTTTCAGAAACGGAGCCGGTGGAACTCGTCGTGCCAGCCTGCGCTCTCGCCAAGGTTGGCAAAAGGGTCAAGGTGAGCACCACAAAAAGAGCGGGCGTCCACAATCGAAATCGGAAGTATTTCATTTTTCTCCTTGCACCCGCGACAATTGCCCTATGATGCCGAAAAGCCGCGTACGGTTACGCGGCTTGCCAGGGTCTCGACCAGTGGAGCGCCGGGCGTCCCCGCCCGGCCAAATCAAACAACGCCAGTCACTCCATCATTCAAAGAAAAATTGCCTACGCATAAATTCCACGCTGCCGAATCGTATAAGCCACGCGATCAATGGCCAGCATATAGGCGGCGATCCGGTTATTTACGCCGTGAGTTTCAGCGTAACGAACCACATCATCAAACGCCGTGATCATGATGTCGCCGAGGCGAGCGTTGACTTCTGATTCCTTCCAGAAATATCCCTGGCGGTCCTGCACCCACTCGAAATAAGAAGTCGTGACTCCGCCGGCGTTCGCCAGAATGTCTGGAATTATGAAGACCTTTTTCTCGGCGAGAATATCGTCGGCCGCCGCTGTCGTCGGTCCATTCGCCCCTTCCGCGAGAATCTTGCACTTCACCCGCTCCGCATTTTGGCTGGTGATCTGGTTCTCTGTCGCCGCAGGAATAAGAATGTCGCAATCCATCAGCAGGAGTTCGGCCGGATCATACTTCTCCGCGCCGGTGAAGCCGTGAATCGTGCCATTGCGCTGCCGGAATTCCCACAGCGATTCGACGTTGATGCCGTTCTTGTTGTAGAGACCGCCGCCAACTTCGAGGATGCCGATAACTTTGTATCCAGCAGCAGCCATCAGGCGCGCAGCATTCGAACCAACATTCCCGAAGCCTTGGATGATGACGCGAGTCGTCTCCCGATTCAGTTGCAGCTTCTTGATCGCCTGCTCGCAAACCATCAAAACGCCGCGCCCCGTGGCCTCGCGCCGTCCACGCGATCCGCCAATATTGATCGGCTTGCCAGTGACCACAGCCGTAACTGTCTGCCGCGCATGCATGGAATACGTGTCCATGATCCACGCCATCGTCTGCTCATTCGTATTAACGTCCGGCGCCGGAACATCTTTCTCTGGACCAATAAAATCGAACAACTCCGCCGTGTAGCGCCGGGTCATGCGTTCCAACTCGCCCTGCGACATTTTGTGCGGATCGCAAATGATTCCGCCCTTCGCTCCGCCGAAAGGAATATTTACTACCGCGCACTTCCATGTCATCCAGCTAGCAAGGGCGCGAACTTCGTCGAGATTTACATCGGGCGCGTAGCGCAGACCGCCCTTCGCCGGGCCGCGCGCGATGGAATGCTGCACCCGGTACCCAGTGAAGACTTCGAGATGCCCGTCATCCATCATCACCGGGATATGAACGATGATTTCGCGGCTTGGACTGCGCAAAATGTTCCACAGTCCTTCATCAAGATTCAGTTTTTTCGCCGCCAGATCGAAGCGGGCCGCTTGCGCCTGCCACGGATTAGTTTCCTGTTCCAGATCCACCGTCTTCATGTAATCTCCACGTAATAATTGCGATACTTATCGCCGGCTCAAACTGGTAAGAAAGCCTCGAAAAGTATATGGCTGGCCGGAGGCGTAAGCAAGCCAAGGGAGTACCGAGGAAAGCACGCGGATTTGCACGTTCGCTTGCCCCGTCTCCTCTCGCTCAGCATACTAATTCGTGCGATCCTAAGCGCTGCGGTAAAACTCTATTAGCTAATAAGAATTGCCGGCTGCAAAACTTAACCAGCTGCAAAGCAAATGCTGCAAAATAAATAATGATCCGTCCCGACTACAAAGAATTTCTCCGACTCTCCCGCGCCGCCACTTTAGTTCCGGTGGTGAAATCGATCTCCGCCGACCTGCTGACGCCGGTCTCCGCATTTCTCGCAGTTGCTGACGGAGAGCCCGACGCCTTCCTGCTCGAATCCGTCGAAGGCGGAGAAAAAATCGGACGCTACACATTTCTTGGCGTGCGTCCCTTCCTTCGTCTGCAATCGCGCGGCGAAGAAATCACGATCGAGCGCGGCCGCAAACTCGAACGCCGCACCGGTAATATCTTTGAAGTCATAAAAGAACTCCTGCAGCAACATCGTCCCGCCGAACTCGAAGGCTTGCCGCCATTCACCGCTGGCGCCGTCGGATATTGCGCTTACGACATTGTGCGGCGCCTCGAACGCATTGGCGAACATTCCGAGGATGACCTTGATGTTCCCGATTGCGTGCTGATGTTTTTCGATCGCGTCCTCGCTTTCGATCATCTGCATCATCAAATCCATATCGTCGCGTCGGCGGACGTAACCAGAGAAGCGCCTAAAGCTGCCTATGACCGGGCCGTAAAAGACATCTCGCGCATCGAGAAAAAACTCGCCGCCGGATGGAAGCTCTCGGACTGGCGAAAAGCCACGACAAAGTCACTGTCAAAAACAGCAAAGCTGAACGTCAAGCCGCGCACGCCGAAGCGGAAGTTTCTAGAGAGCGTAAATCGGGCGAAAGAATATATCGCTGCCGGGGACATTTTTCAGGTCGTGCTCTCCCAGCGCTGGGATTTCGAACCCGGCGTCGAGCCACTCAACCTCTACCGCGCGCTTCGCACCGTGAATCCCTCGCCCTACATGTATTTCTTGCGCTTTGGAGCTCGTGGAAAAAATGCTGGCGACAATTCCAGCGCAATGCACGTCCTCGGTTCGTCCCCAGAAATGTTGGTGCGCACCACAGGACGCAAGCTGGAATATCGCCCGATTGCGGGAACGCATCCCCGGGGGCGCGACGAAGCCGCCGACGCCGCGCTCGAAAGAAAAATGATCTCGGATGAGAAGGAGCGCGCCGAACACGTGATGCTCGTCGATCTAGGCCGCAACGACCTCGGTCGCGTCAGCGAGTATGGCTCGGTGAAGGTTGGCAAACTAATGTATGTCGAACGCTATTCGCATGTGATGCACTTAGTCTCTGCGCTCGAAGGCCGCTTGCGTCCTGAACTGAATGCCATGGACGCGTTTGCTGCCTGCTTTCCCGCCGGAACCCTGAGCGGCGCTCCGAAAGTGCGGGCCATGCAGATCATCGAAGAACTGGAGCCAACGCGTCGCGGCGTATACGGCGGTTCTGTCCTCTACGCAGATTTCGCCGGCAATTTGGATTCATGCATCGCGATCCGCACGCTACTTATGAAGGGCGGCAAAGCATATCTGCAAGCCGGTGCGGGAATCGTCGCCGATTCCGATGCCGAGCGCGAATTCGAAGAAACTGAGAACAAAGCCAAAGCCGTGCTGCGCGCCGTAGATATGGCGCGCGGACTGGAATAGCACTCGCCCTACAAAGCTTCCTGTAGAGGCGGGACTTGCCCCGTCTCCCCCCTTCATTCAGCAACAACATCAGCGACAACCTCTTTTTCTGAAGCGTCATCCGATTGCCCAGCCGCATTGGAGGTTTGAATGTCCCGCCTGCTTTCTCTTTGTTTAGTCCTTTGCCTTTCCAGCTTAGCCTTGGCGTCATCTGTAGAAGTGGTTTACGTGGCCTCAGGAACAACCATCCTCACTTACAATGTCGGTCCGAAAACGCTCAATTACACACAGGTTGGAACGCTCTCAATCAGCGGCGCGGCCACATTCCAAAACTTGATTCCATCTCCGAACGACCACTTCATCTATGTGACGGCCGCCGACTCAACTCAGACCACGCATCTCTATGTCTACGCCACCGACGCGAACGGCGCTCCCCAATCGCCTCCCACGCAAAAGCTTTATGCAAAGAATCTTAAAGGCCTGCAAATCGATCCCAACGCTAACTTTTTCTATGCCGTCTATGCGACGCCTGTTGACCAGGGAAACGAAATGGCTGAGACCATCCACCGCTTTCTGATAAATCCCAACAACGGGGCGGTCAGTGGATCTGTAATTGAGGGGAAATATACCCTTATGAATATCTCGGGTTATAGCTGCGACCTGTCGCTTACGGGCTTCAACTCTAATGCAACCGAATTATACGACCAGGTGTACTGCTCAACGCACGAGGGTTCTTACGCGAACTATTACGAACGGACGGTGAATAGCAGCACCGGCGCGCTTGGTCCTGATGTCCAGATTTACTCGTGGGCTGGCGATGGGCAAAGCGCTGAAGGGATCCAGTTCGTGGGCAATCGCATGTTTGATTTCGTTTACTCTTACCCAAATCCCGACAGCATAAATATCTACCCCGCCGTGCCCAATACGAGTCGGCCCGAAGTGCAATGCACGAGCGCAATGCTAGCCGCTTGCGCAGCGCCCAACTTTGACGTTATCCATCCCTCGGGCCGGTATATCTTTATAGGCAACTCGAATGGGTCGGCGACGGAAATCGAAAAGATCGACTACAGCGAGAAGAAGATTGTCGATACTGGAAATCAACTCCCTAACACTTTCAACGGATTCGGTCCGCCATTCAGCCCGGACGGCACTCTGGCATTCACCGCTACAAACACCAGTTCGGGCTACGAACTTCAGGCGAACGCGTTTAACGTCTCCACCTCGCAGGTTACAAATGGAGCACAACTCTCCGTCGGCTCATCGGGTCCTTACAATATTCAGAATGCTTACTTCACTGCCACGCGCTTTTGATGTTTGCGCTGATCCAAATAAAGGAGGCCGCGAATTGCGGCCTCCTTTATTTTTATTTCTAAAATGTTTTTCGTTTTAATCTCTTTGTCCCGAGACGAGAGTCTAACGCCGCAGAAAATTCGCCACTAGTTTCTTTCCCTCATCCGTCAACACGCTTTCCGGATGAAACTGGACGCCTTCAACGCCAAGTGACTTATGCCGTAGTCCCATGATGACGCGCGTCCCGTCTTTATCCGAGGTCCACGCGCTGACTTCGAGTTCGCTCGGCAGATCCTTCTCCGAAACGATGAGCGAGTGATAGCGCGTTGCAGTCATCGGCGAAGATAGCCCGCGAAAGATAGTCTTGCCGTCATGCTCAACCTGGCTAGTTTTGCCGTGCATCAAGTTTTTTGCGCGAACTACCTGTCCCCCGAAAGCCGCACCAATTGCCTGATGTCCAAGGCACACGCCGAGGAGCGGCAGCTTGCCTGCAAAATGGCGAATCACCTCAATGCTGATACCGGCTTCCTGCGGAGTGCAAGGGCCTGGAGATACTACGATTCGTTCCGGCCGCATGTTTTCGATCGCCTGAATCGTAACCTCGTCATTACGTCGGACCTCAACCTTCTCGCCCAATTCCCCTAAATACTGGACGAGGTTGTAAGTAAACGAATCGTAGTTATCGAGGACAAAGACCACAGCTTTATTGTAGCCGCGAAACGCAGGTTTTAAAGTTCAAGGGTGAAAACTTTGCGGTTCTCACATCTTGTTCTTGACAGCTTTCCCGCGAATTGACATGCTTACTGGCGGTTTGCCGGTGGAGCATGCCGGAGGGTTCATGGCCGAAACACAGAACACACACGATCATGATCATGATCATGGTAAAGATGATAAAGGCAAGCGCGCCACGCGCCGGTTCGCGCTGCGCTTGCCGGTTTCCGTTCGCTACGCCGACAGCGATCATGAGCAAGCCGCGCAGTCCCGCGACGTCAGCGCGCGCGGAATCTGTTTCTATGTGGACTCCGCGATTCAGGCGGGCTCGCCGCTCGAGTTCACCCTGACCCTTCCACCCGAGATCACCCTTACCGAAAGCATTCGCGTGCGCTGCAAGGGCCGCGTGGTGCGAGTGGAAGGCGGCGGCGCTTCGGAGAGCAAAATGGCCGTCGCAGCCGTCATCGACGAATACGAGTTTCTAGCGGACTAATAAACTCAGAGGAACTCTTCCATAGTCATCTGGCAAGTGACTTTCTCTTTGCCGCGCCGCGGTGGTATGTTTGCTGCTAGACCGGTGCTTCCGTGAAAGATTTTCCCCCGCCTCTTCTCTTTCGTCGACCAGCGAGCCGTTTGAAGTTGCGGAATCATTTCTGCACAATTGCTTTCGCTCTGTCCTTCGGGACGGCACAACTCTGCGCCCAGCAAACTTCTAAAGCTTCTTCGCCAGCCGGCGTTGCAGCAGCCTCAAAAATCGCCGCTATAAAAAGTTTCCGTATTATTCAGGAGAAAACGGGGCAAGCCGTCGAAATTCTTTCCACCAAGCCCCTTGTGCCTTCAGTTCAAGCCATTACTGACCCCAACCGTGTGGTGATTGATCTGCCAAATGCCCGGCTCGACACGCAACATAAACGCATCAGCGTGCAAGCCGATCAAATCAGTGCAATCCGCGCCGATCAGTTCCAACAGACGCCTCCGATCGCGCGCGTCGTCGTGGATCTGCTCGCACCACGCTCTTTCACTTGGGAGTCTGCTGGAAATCGTATCGTCGTGCATCTCGGAAGAAGCTCCGATTCCGATAATTCTCCATTTCAGGCACCGACAGTTACGAGCCTCACATCCTCGCCGCAGCCGGTGGTGATGGCAGTGCGAGCATCTGGTCCGTTGGCTATTGTTGGAGATCCGAGTATCGGCTCCTCAGTTACCGCCGGAGCCGATACCACCGTGGTGCGACTTTCGAGTGGAGGCGAGCTTCACGTTTGTCCGCGAACCACCGTTTCGTTAACCCCTTCGCAGAGCCGGCATAATTTAATGCTGAGCATGAATACCGGCGCGATGGAAGCGCACTTCGCGCTCGACGCATCTTCCGATTCTGTAATGACGCCGGACTTTCGTATTCTTTTGGCCGGTCCGGGAGAATTTCATTACGCCATCAGCGCCGACGTTCAGGGAAATACCTGCGTGCGCGCGCTGCCGGGCAATACAGCCTCCGCGATTGTTTCTGAGTTGCTCGGGGATCGCACTTACCAGGTGAAACCGACCGATCAACTGGTGTTTCGATCGGGTCAACTCGATCGCGTCGACATGGCTGTGCCCCTGGAGTGCGGATGTCCGCCGCCGCGCCAACCTCCATCCCGGGCCGTGAACGTATCTCCGAAGCAAATTAAAGGGGCAGTGCGTGCGACGGAAGTTGCCCCTTCGACCCCTGAAGAAATCGCGCGCAATAAGAATGACGAAACTCCAGCCCCTAATCCGCTCGGGGCCTCTGCCGCGCCCAACGAGCTTCACGTGCAAGTCGAAGCGCCGTTTGTCTTTCACGCGCAGGGTCCGCCGCCCGCCCCTGTTGAGGATGTAAGCGCCCTTCCTTTCAGTTCGCGCGCCGGGACAGAATCGTCACTCGCCGCTTCGCTCCCTCCACCGGCAAACCCAGCCCCGCCACCGGACAGCAACCGAACTGCATCGGCCAAACAAACCTCGCCCCCCGGCTTCTTTAAAAAAGTTGGCGGATTTTTCGCAGCGCTGTTCCGTTGAGCTGCCCAAGTGGGTGCCGGTAACAGGCAAAGTTTTTTCTTACGCTCGCATCTATTTTTCTTCGGACATTCTTGAAGCAATGTATTTCAGCGCACAAATCTCGCATCAGGGAGAATTTCATGAAAACACTGAGCATTCTTATTTTGTCGACATTGTTACTGGCGGGTGCCGCATGGGCGCAGATTCCGACTGGCGGAAATGTTTTTTTTGGCTACTCCTACGATCGCACTCCCATCGCCAGCCATGACACCACAAGTTTCAATGGGTGGGACGCCTCGCTGGAAGGGAAATTCCTGCCGTGGATCGGATTAGTAGCCGACGTCGATGGCCATTATGGCAGCCATAATTTCAGCGGCACAAATGCCAACCTTACAGCGCACAACGCTCTATTCGGCCCCAGGCTTTCAGTCTCGGTCAGCCGTTTTCGTCCGTTCGCCGAGCTTCTTGTAGGCGTGGGACACATCAGCCGAAGCAACGGTATTTCCGACTCGAGCACATCGTTCGCAAACGCAGTCGGCGGAGGATTGGATTATCGAATCTTCGGACCTCTAACAGTTCGTGGGCAACTCGACTGGATCACCACCCGCTTCTATGGCGACACGCAGAATGGAGTGCGATTTTCCACGGGAATAGCGATTCATTTCTAGCGCTCTGTTAGCCTGCTCTCAACGGTTCGCAACCAGTTCTTAACTCGTTCCTAAAATGACGCGAGTTGCTTGTCTAACTCCGCAATCGATTGCTCCAACATCGTACGATGCCGAGGATTGGTTGCGGTTTCCAATTGTCGTTGAAGTCGTCCACGGGAAAGCAAGAGCCCTTCCTTTTTCCGGTTGCGCTTCTGCTCAGACGGAGAAATCGGAGCGCCAGAGCTCTTATGCCGCTCCGCCATTTCTTCCTGCTGTTGTTCGACAGACTTGCTCTCCCAACCTCGCGCCATTTGAAAAATCTTAGCGCAAATTCCTGATAATACAGTGAAAAACCTTGCAAGCGGACTGGACTGGGCGTAAGAATGGTTCTTTCCGAACCAATTCGGGAAAGCGGTATTAAAAATCCTCCCCCAGTTCGGAACGCCCGTATCTAACTCCATCTAAGATTTCGGGGCGCGCCATCAAGACCAATCTGGATGTAACTCCAGGGAATTTTCGGTTTCCTCCCCGACCGGCGAAGAAGAACCTCGATGTTCATCTCTGCAAACATCGAATTGACCGGCTCCTACGACTATGGCGAAGTTGGGAGATCAGTGTTTATAGCCATCGCGGCGTCCTATGCCGCGCTCGACCTTGCGGGGCGTGTGACCGCCGCAAGCGGCCGCATTCGCGCGGCATGGTTGACAGGTGGCGCCACTGCGATGGGTATCGGCATCTGGGCGATGCATATCAAGGGGATGCTGGCCTTCCATCTGCCTGTAGCCGTCGAGTACCATTGGCCGACATTTCTGGCATCACTCCTGGTGGCCATTCTCGCGTCCGCGGTCGCACTGTATGTAGCAAGCCGCCGAAAAATGGGCCTAGTTACGGCCTTGATTGGCAGCGTCATTATGAGCGTCGGCATCGCCGGTATGCACTACTTGGGCATGGCCGCAATGAGATTGCCTGCCATCGCCCGGTTTTCCCTCCTGCTAGTGACCATTTCCGTTTTGTTCGCATTCATCTTTTCTCTGGTAGCGCTGATGATGGCGTTCGATCTGCGAGAAGAGACCAGATGGACTGTCCCGCGAAGGCTTGGCAGCGCTACGGTGATGGGACTGGCTGTTTCCGCGATGCATTACACCGGCATGGCTGCCGCAAGTTTCATCCCCACCTCGCCTCCGGACCTTTCCTACGCAGTGAGCATCTCCCCCTTTGCCAACAGTGGAATTGCTATTGTGACTTTGATCGTGATTGTGGCCGCTATGGTGACGTCGTCTGTGGACAGGCGGGCGAGTGTGGAAGTCCAGCGGCTCAACCAAGAGTTGGAGCGTCGCGTCGCCGAGCGGACCTTACAGCTTGAAGAGGTCAACCAAGCGCTGAGAAAGGAAATAGTCGACCGCAAGCGGACCGAAGATGAATTGAAAAAACAGAAGGAAGTGTTTCAAAACATTTTCGAGGATATTCCCGTAATGATAGGCTTCGTTGGCAAAGATGGCCACCTCGAACTGGTCAATCCGGAATGGCAGCGCACACTCGGTTGGACGCAGGAAGAAATACGTGAACCGGGTCTGGATATATATGCCGAGCTTTTCCCTGATCCTGAGTATCGGCAGGTATTTTTCGAAGTCGTTGCCGCGTCCACAGGTGAGTGGACCGACCTGAAAGTGAAGGTGAGGGAAGGGCGCGTCATAGACGTGGCTGCTGCTTTCGTACTTCTTTCGGACGGGTCAAGCCTTGGCATCGGCAAAGACATCACGGAGTGGAAGAGAACACAAGCGGCATTGCAGGAGGCCCAGGACAATCTTGCCCGGGTTACCCGGGTGATTGGAATGGGAGAGTTGGTCGCTTCAATCGCACACGAAATTAACCAACCTCTGACCGCTGTGCTCATGAACGGCAACTTCTCCCTGCGCCAGATCACCAGCGGGATGCCGAATCTGGAGGAAGTTCAAAAGGCAATTGCAGAAATTGTGGAGGACGCCAACCGGATCAGTGCCGTCATTTCAAGAGTTCGGGGACTGCTAAAAAAGGGCGTCGTAGATAGGGTGAGGTTAGACATCAATGAGGTGATCGAGGAAGTCAGCGTTCTAGTGCGCAGTGAGGCAGCCAGAAACCTCGTTCATGTCCGGCTCGAATTGGACACTGCTCTACCGCGCGTGCTGGGCGATCGGGTGCAGTTGCAGCAGGTCCTAATTAATCTGGTCATGAACGGAATCGATGCCATGGGCGCCGTAACTGACCGGACACGGACCCTCAACCTCACATCATTTCCGCATGGCAATGGCGTGCTTGTGCGAGTTCAGGATTCCGGAAGCGGAATCGATACAGATCCCGTGGAACGTATCTTTGAACCTTTCTTCACCACCAAGCCGCAGGGAATTGGAATGGGATTGTCGATCAGCCGCTCGATTATCGAGTCTCACGGCGGTCGCTTATGGGCCGAACCGGGTTCCCCGGGTGCGATCTTCTACTTCACACTGCCAGCCAACGGGATGACTGTCTAATGAAAGACGCGGCGCCCATGGTGTACGTTGTCGATGACGATCCCTCGGTTCGTCGCGCCATCAAGCGCCTCATCGAATCGATAGGATTGCGAGTTGAGTTATTTGGCTCGGCACAGGAGTTTATGTCGGGTAAGACTCGTCCGGACGTGCCCAGTTGCCTCGTCGTCGACATCAGGCTCCCGGGGATCAGTGGGCTCGATTTTCAGCAGGAATTGACTAAGGCGTGCATTCATATTCCGATCATCTTCATCACCGCCCACGGTGACGTTCCCATGACTGTTCGAGCTATGAAGGCGGGCGCCGTCGAGTTTCTGACCAAACCCTTCCGCGATCAGGATCTGCTGGATGCTATTCAGCTCGGATTGGAAAGGGATCGAGCGAGGCGGCAACAAGAGGCGGAGATCGCTGTGTTAGAGGAGCGTTTCGAATCGCTGACACAACGAGAGCGCGAAGTCATCACCATGGTGGTCGCGGGCAACCTCAACAAGCAGATTGCGGCTGAGATTGGGACCACCGAAAACACGGTCAAGGTTCATCGCAGCCGCGCCATGGACAAGATGCAGGCACAATCTCTGGCCGACTTGGTAAGAATGGCTGAAAGGCTCCAAATTCCCGGCCGCACCTAAACTAAAGCATCATAGGCATAATTCTTTGTGTTACTCCCAACTTACCAATGCGCGCTAGTATGTCTTTCTATGAAGTTATAACCTTGCATCAGGGGTGGCGGCTTCGAAAGCGAGAATCCGCGAAGACCAACATCCAGAGTGAGTTAGTTGCTAAGGTGTGAAGACAAAGAGGTTCCATTTGAGGAACTCTACTAGAGATTCGTGATGTAGGAACAGGAATAACTTGCCTGTGATGGGCAAATGGAGTAACAATGTCTTTTCCGGGATGATACAAGTTCCCGGGAAACGGTGTCGCAGACCTGAGGGGGCCCCCAACCGGGGGGAAATGAGATTGGTTCCCACGTACGGAACCAACGACTGCGTCAGACGTTTGAACGTGTCCCGCGGAATGGCAAGCCGCGTTGACCCCCGTTCCTGCTCAAAACTCGCGGTTCCACAGAGCGTGGCAGACGCAGGAGAAGACTCGTGTCCAAAAATAATGGCGGAGATGGAACTTCGGCAATGGAAAGCAGCCGGTATCACCTTCTACTCGAAGCTACTGACCTCTTGGCAAAAGCTAGTAATCTTCCAGATGCATTCAGAGAACTCGCTCCCCCGGTTCTCAACTTGACCGGTGGCGAGCTGCTCAACTTATCGCTGCATGACCCTCGCCGCGATTGCATGTTCACTCAATATTGGAAAAAGAATCAGGAGAGTGGCGATTTCGAAGGCGTCCCAGTAGATGATGCGGCCAGCGGGTGGGCTTGGAAAAATCAAGCGCCCCTCGCCATTCCTGACATTGAACGCGAGCAGCGCTTTCCCGCCATGCTGGCCGCTTTGCGCGACCACGGCGTGCGCTCTTATACGGTTATTCCATTGAGCACACCCTCCCGCCGTTTTGGAGCTTTAGCGGTGGGCAGGAGCGTCCCCGAAACTCTAACAAACGAGGACGTGGAATTCCTTTCGCACATCGCCCTGCTCGGCGCTTTCGCAATGGAGAAAGAAAGAGCCGCACGCGCTTTCGAAGAGCAGCAAAGCCTTGTGTCCATCAGCCGAGAACTGAGTTCCAGTCTCGAACTGGAAAAACTATTGCCCCTTATCCTCTCCAGCATCCGTAGCATCGCCCGCTATGAGCGGGCAATCCTTTCCCTGCTCGATGAGGACGGCAAGACCGTGCACCAGTATGGCGACGCCTTGGAATGGGAACCCTTTCTCAACCATGGAAGTAAGGTTCCGCTTGAGCAATCCCTTTCAATGAGGGCGATTCAGGCCCGCGAAGTTACTTTCTTGACTGCGCTGGAACTTGCGGAAGTCAATGATCCATTGGCGAAAGCAATGCATAGGGCAGGTGTCCGTTCGGTTTGCACCGTGCCCCTGATCGCGAACGATCGTGTGTGGGGAACGCTCAACCCGAGTAGCACCTTGGATAACGCATTCGGGCCGCCCGAGGTGGAGTATCTGCAGCAGGTGGCAAATCAAATCGCTGCTGCGCTGCAGAATGCGCACTCTTATCGTGAAATAGCCCAATTGAAAGAGCGCCTCGCCCAGGAAAAACGCTATCTGGAATACGAAATTCGAAGCGCGAATCGCTCCGACGATATTGTTGGCAACAGCGCCGCATTAAAGCGTGTTTTAGATTATGCCTCCATCGTAGCTGACACCGATTCAACCGTGCTCATCACCGGCGAAACCGGCACTGGTAAAGAACGTATAGCCCGCCTGATTCATGGCATGAGCAGGCGAAAGGATCGTAACTTCATCAAGCTGAACTGCGCTGCCATTCCTACTGGACTCTTGGAGAGTGAACTGTTTGGCCACGAAAAGGGAGCATTCACCGGAGCTGTAAGCCAGAAACTAGGCCGCCTGGAACTGGCGGATAAAGGCACCTTGTTACTCGACGAGATTGGCGAGATTCCGCTAGAGTTACAGCCCAAGTTACTGCGAGTTTTACAGGATCAGGAGTTTGAACGCCTGGGCGGCACTAGGACAATTAAAGTCGACGTTCGCCTGATTGCCGCAACCAATCGAGATCTGGTTCGGGCAGTCGAAGAAAAAGAGTTTCGCGGCGATCTCTTTTACCGCCTTCCATGTTTTCCCCTTGCATCTGCCAGCGTTACGCGAACGCCGTGAGGACATTCCTACGCTGATTCGGCATTTTGTGGAAAAATGCGCTGCCCGCCTGCACAAGCACATCGACTTCATACCCGACGAAGCGGTGAACGCCATGGTCCACTGGAGATGGCCGGGAAATATCCGCGAGCTGGAGAATTTTATCGAACGCTCGGTCATTCTCTCGGAAGGCACTCAGTTGACTGCGCCCTTGGGCGAGTTACGCGACGAAATCGCGCGGCAACCGGCAGAGTCGGAAGGCACGCTACGCGATCGCGAACGCGAACACATTATTGGAATTCTGTGTCAAACACGAGGCGTATTGTCTGGTCCGGGTGGTGCGGCGGCGCGGCTTGGCCTTAAGCGCACCACACTGCAATACAAAATGCAGCGCTTGGGGATCACTCGTACTGACTATTTGCGCTGATCGGAACCGCCAGATCTTCAATTGTCTCGCGCCAAAATAACGGCAGCCTGCCAATTTTCCGGCGGTCGCTTTTCCTGAAATGTTTTGTTTAGAGAATCTACATCTCGCACTTTCAAGAGTTTGCATCCGTTCTTTAAATGGCATGTGGTTTGCATCGTTGATACGCAACAAGAAGCGCACTAAGAAGAAAAAGCGTCGTTCCTGGGAGTGGAAATGGGTGTACCTCGCTACGTCGGAATTCCGAAAGATTGCCTGAGTTGCACCCTGCGCGCTAACGGCGATTTCTGCAATTTACCGCCAACACCAATGGCGGCGTTCAGCGCAATCGGCCATTTGACGCTCTATCCTCCCAACTCGGTTCTGTTGACTGAGGGGCATATCCCGCGTGGTATTTACATCCTCTGCTCAGGCCGCGCCAAACTCTCCGTTGAATCCAAAGACGGCAAGATAGTCATCCTGAAAATCGCCGGCAACCGTCATGTGTTGGGTCTTAGTGCCGTTATTTTCGGCGGGCCCTCTGTAATCACGGTCACCACCATTGAGTACTGCCAGGTTAAATTCGTCGAGCGGGAAAGTTTCCTACACTTCGTCGAGCACGACAGCTCCGCTGCCATCGCATGTGCCGCCATGCTGGGACGCGAGCTCACCAGTTCTTTCTCCGATGTTCATGAACTATTGCTGGCCCGCAGCTCGACAGTAAAACTGGCTCGGCTCTTGCTTTCCTGGGTAGCGACAGAACCACGCAACCGCGAGTTGCGTGTGGCCTCCGAATTCACGCACGAAGAGATGGCACAGATGATCGGATCTTCGCGCGAAACCGTAACGCGCCTGCTCAGTGATCTAAAGCGAAAAGATTTGATTCGCCTTGAAGGTGCAACCTTGGTGATCCCGAACCGGATCGCCTTGCAAGCAATGACGTCCTGAGATCCCTCCCCGGGCGGACGAAGTGGTCTCCGCGTCCGCCCTTTTTTTTCAGAGGTTGAACAATTCCCGCAGGCGCCGGGTTTGCGCGCGGCTCACCGGAATCTCAGTCTGTTTCTTGTCGTCCATGCGCAGTTGGTAGGAACTCTTGAACCAAGGCACAACTTCCCGGATGTGATTGATATTCACTAGAAAAGACCGGTGCGCCCGCCAAAACAGATTAGGATCGAGACTATCGAAGAGCTCTTCCAGCGTTCGACAGTTCGACTGTCCTTCCAACCCCGCATGACCGCTAGTGGCTACGGTAATCACCCCATCTTCGATGGTCGCGTAGCAAATGTCTTTCGGATCCGTAAGGAATAACCTACCCGTGGCCTTAATCAGAATCTTCGCGGTCTGCGGCTTCTGCGATTCCAGCATGCGCACCAGCGCATCGAATTTTTCCTCCGGACCCACGCCCGCTTCAATCTTGGCTCGCGCTTTCTCGACGGATAAGGCTACTCGCTTCTTATCAAACGGCTTCAGAATGTAGTCGACCGCATTCACCTCAAAAGCCTTCACCGCATATTGATCGAACGCGGTGGCGAATACGATTTTCGGCAACGGAATCTTGCGGTCGAGCAGTTTCTTGATAACGCCGAAACCATCGAGGCCCGGCATCTGCACGTCAAGAAACACCAGGTCAGGAGCATGTTCCTTAATTAAGTTGACGGCTTCGAGCCCATTCTTGCCTTGCGCGACCACATTCACGTCGCCCAGATTCTTGAGTAAGTATGCAAGTTCGTCGCGCGCCAACTGTTCATCATCGACGATAACTGCGGAGAGAGGCATAGTATTCCGAGCCGAACTGGCAGACGCGTTATTCAAAGAAGCGATCACCATATTCTTTAGTCGAGTATAGCGACCGCGAGAAAGCAGGGTCAACGCGATTACTCGGTCATAGCTCCGGAACAGCGAGAGCTGGCGCCCCCGAACAGATTCTTGTTCTGGCGCAAAAACAATGCGCCGGAAAATTCCGGCGCATTGAAAAGGAAACATAAATAGTAACCCGTCAGTAGCTCATCGACGCTTTCTTCGGCGGTACGTCGTTCGACGTCATGTCGAAGGTGAGCATGAACCCGTTCGTCCCCTTGAACTCAAAAGCATTCGGGCCTTCCCGATAAGCCTCAATCTCATTGGGCATCATGACGAAACCTTCGTTGCGCGGCGTGCCCCAATATCTAACGTTCTTGAGCACCGCCGGCTCATCGGTCAAACCCTGAAAGCGCTTCAGTTTAACCTCGGCGGTCTTGCCTCCGTTAAGCGTCGCATGCGCCTGATCTTTGTCGAAGGTCCAGGTATCGATATTGCCTTCGGCGGTCTCAAACGATTTCCACTTCACCGGAAAAACGTTCCCCAGGATGTCACCCAGGGCGTGCCGCTGCTCCGGAGTTGTGGCTTTATCAAATGTGACCAGCGCCCGTTCTAGTTGACCCTGCGAGAAATCCGCGCCCAAGTCTCCAGTAATCCAGAACTTGGCTCCTGCGAGATCGGTGCTGCCGTAATGCCCCTGGTTGACTTTGTAAGCGTTATTAAACTTGCAGTAGTGTTCAGTTTTGCCGCCCTCGTGATGCGCGGCAGGGTGCGAATTGAAATAGCAAATGCAGAAGTGCGGACAGCTGCACGCTTCAATTGCCGTCGCGTTGATCGCCCAATTTGGCGTCGGCGAAGAAGAATGCACCACCGTGATACTGAGCAGGGCCCCGATGATCAGCAATGCCAGTCTTTGCATTGGACACCCCCTCTTTGTGCAGGATTATGTGCCCAAAACAAATTGCTGGCAAGCGCTCGATAACAATTCTTAAGACGTTGAAAACACCGTGCCGCTAAGCGACATTTTCAATCGCCAGCGCCATGCCCATGCCCCCGCTGACGCAGAGCGTGGCTAAGCCGCGCCGCGCTTTTCGTTTCATCATCTCGTGGAGCAGCGTCACCGTGATCCGCGTCCCGGTGCAACCGATGGGATGGCCTAGCGCGATCGCGCCGCCGTTGACGTTCAGCTTCTCGCGATCGAAATGCAACTCGCGATCGCAAGCCAGGACTTGGGCCGCAAAAGCTTCATTCAATTCGACAAGATCGAAGTCCGCGAGTTTAAGCCCATGCTTCTGTTCCATTTTGCGGATCGCAGGAACTGGCCCTATACCCATCACGCGCGGATCAACTCCCGCGGATGTCGCGGCAAGGATTCTTGCAAGCGGTCTCAAGTTATTTTGCGTGGCGAATTTCTCGCTACCAAAAACGACCGCTGCCGCCCCATCGGTTATTCCTGAAGAGTTTCCCGCGGTGATTGTGCCAGTCTTGGAAAAAACCGGAACCAGCTTGGTCAGCTTTTCCATGTTCGCGTCCAGAAATAAATGTTCATCGCGGGAAAAAATGGTTGCGCCTTTTTTACCTTCGATCGTCACCGGCGCAAGTTCCGCATCGAATCTTCCGCCGGATTGCGCCGCAGCCGCGCGTTGCTGAGACATAAGCGCAAATTGATCCTGCTCGTCGCGCGAAATCTTATATTGTTCAACGAGAACTTCGGCCGTCTCTCCCATCAGCATCTTCGCCATTGGGCAAAAGAATCCATCGCGATACATGCCGTCGACAAGTTCCTGATTGCCGAGTCGATATCCCCAACGCGCTCCCTCGAGATAATAAGGAAGCCGCGACATTGATTCCGTTCCTCCCGCCAACACGCACTCAAGATTCCCGGTAGCAATCTCCTGAAATGCCAGCGCGATGGACTTGATGCCGGACGCGCACGCCTTGTTAACCGTGTAGGCGGGAACTTCCTGCGGGATGCCAGCCCGAATCGAAATTTGACGCGCAGGATTAGGCCCGCCTCCGGCCTGCCGCGCATTCCCGAAGATCGTCTCTTCTATTTGCTCGGGCTGCACGTCCGCGCGTTCGAGCGCGGCCTTCGCAGCGGCCACCCCCATATCCGCCGCCGAAAGCGAAGCGAGCGAGCCGCCAAATTTACCAATGGGCGTGCGCACCGCCGACAGGATGTAGACATCGTTCACTCGTTGCTCCCAGACATTTGAGTCTAGCAAAGTGCAAAAAGGCGTAACCACAGAGGACACGAAGGTGACACAGGGGGCACAGAGGGAGTTCAACAAATTCTCCCGGACTCTAGTTATGTTTTTCTCTGTGTCCTCTGTGAAACCCCTGTGCCCTCTGTGGTAAAGATTTTGACCCTCCACAAGCTAAACTAATCCTCGTGAACATTCTCTACGGAATCAATACAGTGACCGAGGCCCTCAAGGCTAGAGGACGAAATTTCGAGTGGGTGGGCGTCGCCAAAGAACGCAAAGATATTCGTCTGCGCCGCGTAATTGACGAGTGCCGCAAGATCGGCGTCCCGGTGCGCGTCATGTCGCGCGAGGAGTTGGACGAAGTTGCCGGGAACGCGGCGCATCAGGGCTTGGTAGCCTCTACTTCGGCCAAGCAATATAGCGATCTCGACGACATCGTCGCCTCCAGACGCGGGGAACATTCTCTCATCGTGGTGCTGGACGGAATCGAAGATCCGCACAATCTTGGAGCTATCCTGCGCACTGCCGATGCGGCAGGAGCCGATGGCGTGGTGATTCCCGAGCGGCGTTCCGCGGCAGTTACAGCCGCCGTTGCAAAGGTTTCGGCAGGAGCCAGCGAGCATCTGGCAGTGGCAAAAGTCACAAACATTTCACGGGCGCTCGAGGAACTGAAGGAAAAAGATTTGTGGGTGGTTGGCCTCGATGAACGCGGCCCGCAGACCTATGACGCGGTGGACTACAAGATGCATTGCGCCGTCGTGCTTGGGGCTGAGGGGAAAGGATTACACGACTTGGTTCGTCGGCACTGCGATTTCTTAGTGTCGATTCCGATGCTCGGGAAGGTCCCATCTTTAAACGTGTCGGTCGCCGCCGGCGTGGTGCTCTATGAAGTTGTACGCCAAAGGCGATTGGACGCATCCAAGAAAGCATGAAGCTCCTCGCACTTCTTGGCATGCTCTGCGCCTGCGCTGCAGGGTCTTGGGCGTTAGACCGCGAAGCGTTCACCATTTCAAAATATGATCTCGACATTCGGCTGGAGCCCGAGCAACACAGGCTCGGCGCACGCGGCAGAATCACACTCCGCAACGATTCGACTCAGCCTCAAAAAATCGTCGGGCTGCAAATCTCATCCTCGCTAAATTGGCGTTCAATTCGCGTAGGTGGCAAACCGGTCCAATTTGTTTCGCAGCCCTACACCTCCGACATTGACCATAGTGGCGCTCTCTCAGAAGCAATAGTCACGCTGCCCGCAGAAATCAAACCTAAGGATTCCATCGAGATTGAAATCGGCTACGAAGGCATAATCGCACTCGATGCAACCCGCCTGACTCGCATTGGTGTGCCCGACGGAATTGCGCAGCATACCAGCTGGGATCAGATCGACTCATCGTTCACCGCTGTGCGCGGGGCAGGCTATGTCGCGTGGTATCCGATTACAACGGCGTCGGCTGATTTCTCCGAAGGCAATAGTTTGTTCGAGGTCACCGACCGGTGGAGGGCGCGCGCGGCGGGGAGTGAATTCAGAATGACGCTGAGCTTGTCAGACGCGAATTTAGATACAACTCCAACCGTCATTTGCGGCGCTCAAACTCATGGTTCTTCGCCTAAGAATGAAACTGCGGACAGTGACGGAAATAAAAAAAGCCGCGGCATCGTCGTGGAGTGTGGCTGGAATCCCTTAGGAACGGTGACTCCCACATTCTTGATGGCGGAATATGTCGACCTCTCCAAAGCGCCTCTGAAATTATTTAGCCTGGCAGGTCACGAACAGGGAGCGGCAAAATATTCGAACGCGCTCGAGCCCGCAATGAAATTTGTAAACGGCTGGTTCGGCGCGGCGACGGCTCCAGTGGCCATCGTTGATTTCGCCGATCCTCATTCCGCTCCATTTGAAAGCGGCACGATGTTGTTAGCATCGATGGCGTCAGACGATTCGAAACTCGCGGGAATTAATCTCGTTCACGAATTGGTTCATTCAGCGCTGCCATCGCCACGCCCCTGGGTGTACGAGGGCCTGGCTCATTTCGCGGAGGCAATGTACCGGCAGGAGCAGGGTGGCCGCCAGGCTGCTCTCGACTTTTTAGGGGTTCATCGCGGTGCATTTCTGGATTCCGAGAAAGAAGTATCGGCCTCGGCCGGGAAAAATATCGGCCAACCTCTCGTCTCCACATTCGATGAAACTTACTATCGCAGCAAAGCCGCCTACATCTGGTGGATGTTGCGCGACATGATAGGCGACGATGGGCTGAAGTCGGCGATTCGCAAATACCGCCCCGAGGACGACAACAATCCGAAGTATGTCGAGCAATTGATCGAATCCGCCTCAAAGCGCGACTTGAACTGGTTCTTCGATGACTGGGTCTATCACGATCGTGGACTGCCGGATTTCCGGGTGCAATCGGTTCATCCGTGGGCCACAGATAAAGGAGTGCAATTCATAACCGTCACGCTGGAAAATCTCGGCAACGCCGGAGCGGACGTTCCATTCGCAGTTTCGTTCGAGGGCGGCGAGATCACGAACCGCATCGAGGTTCGTGCGAAATCCACAGCAACGACGCGTGTGGAACTGCCCGCCGCCGCGAGTCAAATAGTAATAAATGACGGCAGCGTCCCGGAGAGTGACCTGACTAATAATGTATTTAAAATTTCCGCGCAGTAGGCCCCAATAGCGATCGAAGCGAAGGAACTATGCATTCCCGCCACCGCCGCTAGGATGACCACTGAAACGCACTAAATCAGCTAATTTTTTCTCGGCCGCGCCCGAGTCAATCGAAGCAGCGGCAAGCGGCATTGCATCGCGCAGATGGTTGGCGCGTCCGGCGGCCACCAAGGCCGCAGCGGCATTGAGCAACACCACATCGCGACGCGCCGACTTCTTTCCGCCTAATATTTCTTTGATCAGCGACGCATTATGCGCCGCATCTCCGCCAGAGATGTCGTCGAGCGCAGCGCGCTTCATGCCAAATTCCTCTGGCGTCACTTCGTAAGTGTGCACTTGCCCGTCGCGCAATTCGGCGACACGCGTCGGGCCGGTAATCGTGATCTCGTCCAGCCCATCACCACCGTGGACGACGAGCGCTTTATGCAGCCCCAACATGCTGAGCGCTTCCGCAAGTTGTTCAACGAGCTCCGCGGAATACACCCCCACCACCTGACACGTAGCTCGGGCAGGATTCGTTAACGGGCCCAGTAGATTGAAGACTGTCCGCAGCCGCAATTCCCGCCGCGCCGTTTGAACATATTTCATTGCGGAATGTACTTCGGGCGCGAAGAGAAAAGCGATTCCAACCTGTGCCAGGCACGCCGCGATCTGCGCTGGTGTTAGATGGATGTTGACGCCCAAAGCTTCCATCACATCAGCGGAGCCGCACTTTGAAGTCACACTGCGATTGCCGTGCTTGGCGACGCGCACTCCCGCGCCCGCGACTACGAAGGCAGTTGCCGTGGAAATGTTAAACGTACCGCTGGTGTCGCCGCCAGTGCCGCAAGTATCGACGAGAGCGTCGCGCCCGGTTCCGCTGGCGTCGAGCACGGAATCTTCATGCAGATCGAGCGGAACAGCAGCGCCTCGGATGGCCTCCGCGAATCCAACGATTTCTTCAACCGTCTCGCCCTTCATGTGCAAGGCCACGAGCAGCGCCGCAATTTGCGAGTCTGAGCATTTTCCGCTGAGAACTTCGGACATCACTTCACGCGCCTCTTGCCGCGAGAGCGACTGGCGATGATTGGCGATGCGATGAAGGGCGTCGAGTATCACCAATCCAAGCTATAGCAGAGGCGATGTATCTTTCAAACCGATTATTTGTGCTGCGCTAAGGCATCAATCTCATCAAGGCGGGACTGAAAGCGATCACGCCAGGATTGAGGCAGGATTTTGACATCTAAAGACCGCCGCAGCGTTTCGCGATCCGGCGATTTAGAACTATAGAGCCGGTTCACTTCGGCGATGCTAAGCGTAGGCTCCTCACGCCGAAGGAATTCGATCTCATCACCCGCGCCCACTTCTCCTTCTTCGACGACCGCAAAATAGAATCCGCATCGTTCGCTCCGAAGGAATCGCTCAATCATGTCGTTCCTTTGAAATTTAGCCGCCAGTTTGAAGCATGGAAGCCGAGGCGTCGTCACCATGATCACCGCGTTGCCGACGCGGTAGCGGTCGCCCACAAAAACGTCCGGTTCCAGCAACCCTTCTGTAGTGAAGTTTTCGCCGAACGCTCCCCATGCGCGGGAGGAATCGGGAAGCTCCGCCTGCCACGCCGCGTAGTGTTCGGAAGGATATCCGTACACCGCCTTGTTGAACCCGCCATGAACCGAGAGATCGGCTTGGCGGTCGCCATCAAGGTTGGTCTTGCGCAGCATCGCGCGGCCTTGCACCGCGCTCTTAAAGATTCCGGTTTTGAATGTCGTGCCGCCCCGAGCAAGCAGACGAGGCAAGCCGACATTAACTGATATTAGCTTCATATTCCTATGACTTTGGCCGATGCAAGAACGATGCAGTTTAAAAATCTAAGCTTCCCGGATGCTACGCCTCCGAGCGTGTTCGCCTTGCTTTGCCGATTGCGTCAGCGTCTTATAGAATCAAAAGTTTGCTGGACTGCACTTAAATCCGCAAGCGGGTTTCTTCCAGTTGTAATCGATTCGGCACGCGCTTTGAAATCATTATGAATATTCATGAGTATCAGGGAAAAGCAATTTTAAAGAAGTATGGCGTCGCCGTGCCTCGTGGCGTGATGGCATCAACTCGCGAAGAAGCTGAGGCCGCTGCAAAAGAAATTCTCGGCTCCGGCGCGACGGGAGTAGTCATTAAGGCACAGATTCACGCCGGAGGGCGCGGCAAGGGCGGCGGTGTCAAGATTGCCAAGTCCGTGGAAGAGGCCGTCGAACTCGCCAACAAAATGTTGGGCATGAAACTGGTCACGCATCAGACGGGACCGGAAGGCCGCGTCGTACATCGATTGCTGGTTGAGGAAACGTTGCCCATCGAGAAGGAACTTTATCTCGGCATTCTGGTGGACCGCGGCGAGGGCAAGCCCGTGTTCATGGCGTCGGCCGCAGGCGGAATGGATATCGAACAAGTCGCTGCCGAGACGCCGGAAAAGATCATGAAGCAGTACATCGATCCGGGCATGGGACTCGAGCCGTTCCAGGCACGCAAGATTGCCTTTGCGTTGGGCCTGAAGCCGGCGCAGATCAACGCTGCCGTACCGTTTCTGACCGGATTGTATCGCGCGTTTCTCGATACCGATGCTGCGCTCGTCGAGATCAATCCTTTTATTAGTTGTACGGACGGTCGACTGTTCGCGCTTGATGCCAAATTAACTTTTGATGACAACGCGCTCTTTCGCCATAAAGACCTCCGCGAACTGCGGGACACTGGCGAAGAAGATCCGTTGGAAGTGGAAGCGTCGAAATACAACCTCAACTACATCAAGCTCGAGGGCAACGTCGGCTGCATGGTCAATGGCGCCGGACTCGCCATGGCAACCATGGACATCATTAAATATGCTGGTGGATTGCCGGCTAATTTTCTCGATGTCGGCGGTGGCGCCAATGCGGAGCAGGTCGCCCACGCCTTCGAAATTTTGCTGAGCGACAAAAGCGTACGCGCCGTGCTGATCAATATTTTCGGCGGCATCCTGCGCGTCGATACCTTGGCTGCTGGTGTCGTTGAAGCCGCGAAGAAAACAAATCTGCAATTGCCGGTCGTTCTGCGCCTGGAAGGCACCAACGTGCAGGAAGGAAAAAAAATCCTGATGGAGTCTGGACTGAACTTCATAGTTGCCGAAACCATGAAAGATGCTGCCGACAAAGTCGTAGCAGCGACAAGGTAGAACCCGGTCGTTGGTCGCTAGTCGTTAGTAAATTAGTCGATGTAGCCTACAAGGAACCGCGAACGACTATCGACCAACGTCCAATGACCAATGACCAATGACCAATGACACGTAACGCTCGTTAGTTCTTAGAGAAAAGCACTTATGTCAATTCTGGTTGATAAGCGAACGCGATTAATTGTGCAAGGCCTTACGGGACGCGAAGGAACTTTCCACGCGAAAGCCTGCGCTGCCTACGGCACACAGGTCATGGGAGGCGTCACTCCCGGCAAAGGTGGCACCACCCACGAAGGCTGGCCGATTTTCAACACCGTTCAGGAAGCCGCTGACAAAACCGGCGCCAACGCCACCGTGATTTTTGTTCCCCCTCCGTTCGCGGCCGATGCGATCATGGAAGCCGCCGACGCCGAGATCGAGTTGATCGTCTGCATCACCGAAGGCATTCCCACGCTCGACATGGTGCGCGCCTGGGAATTTCTGCAGAGCCGGCGCTCGCGCCTTATTGGCCCGAATTGTCCGGGCATTATCTCGCCGGGCAAATGCAAGATTGGCATCATGCCCGCAGCCATCCATAAAGAAGGTAATGTCGGGATCGTGTCGCGCTCCGGCACGCTGACCTACGAAGCGGTGCACCAACTCACCCAGCGCGGTATTGGACAATCCACCGCGATCGGCATTGGCGGCGATCCGATCATCGGTACAAATTTTGTCGACGCCCTCGATTTATTCAATCGCGATCCGCAGACCGAAGCCGTAATAATGATTGGCGAAATCGGCGGCAATGCCGAGGAAACTGCGGCCGAATTTATAAAGACGCATATGAAGAAACCCGTAGTCGGCTTCATCGCCGGACAAACGGCGCCCCCCGGACGGCGCATGGGCCACGCGGGCGCGATTGTTTCCGGCGGCAAAGGAACAGCGGCCGAAAAAATCGCCGCCATGGAGAGAGCAGGCCTGAGGGTAGCCAAATCGCCAGCCGAGATTGGCGAGACGCTCGCCTCCGTGTTAGGAGTTCGAACTTAAACGGTCTTTAAACCGCAGCGCTTGCCGTGTGAGACGCGGCAAGCCGCGTCTCTACGCAACACATATTGGAAGATTGAGAACGACGTTGGGAGAATTGGGAGAGCTGACAACCTAGATTATGAAAACACTGCAACGCACACTGACTATCATCAAACCCGACGCGGTCAAGAAGAACGCCGTCGGAGACATCATCGAGCAGTTTGAGAAAAATGGCTTCCACATCCTGGCCATGAAGATGCTGGAAATCTCGCAGCATCAGGCGGAGCAGTTCTACGCCGTCCACGCCAGCCGTCCGTTTTACAGTTCGCTGACCAGGTTCATGTCGAGTGGACCAATCGTCGCGATCGCTTTGGAAAAAGAAAATGCCATTGCCGATCTCCGCAAACTAATGGGCGCGACGAACCCCGCCAGTGCCGAAGAGGGAACGATCCGGAAGAAATGGGCCAGCGATATTGAGCACAATGCAATTCATGGCTCCGACGCGGACGACACTGCTCGATTTGAGTTGAGCTTTTTCTTCGCCGGTTTCGAATTAGCGCAGTAAGAGCGTTCTCAGTTTCGCCTCAGCATTGTCATCTGAGGCGTTCTTCTGAGTAGTGGGAACCATGAACTGAGACCATTATCCCTCTAGTCCAAGTCACCATGCTGCAAGGCCGCACCGCTGATCAGAAACGCAAACTCGCGCAGCGCATTACAGACGCGATGGTAGAAGAGGCAGGCGCGCGCCGCGAAGGCATTGTTGTAACTTTCGTCGAGCTGTCAAAGGAAAGCTACGCTTCCGGCGGAGTTCTGATGGTGGACAAGTAGTTTTCACACGCGGCAAGTGTCCAGCACTCACTCGCACCTAAAATAAAAAAGGGGAGAATTTATCTCCCCTTTTTTTAAATTCAGATTCCTGGCTTCTTACTGCTGCTCGTCTAACTCCACCGAGTCGCCCGCGTACACATCTTCCAGCGCGAAAACAACCATGGCCGACGATGAGGTTGGAGTTACGCTGAGTACCACCACTTCGCCAACTGCGCGGCGGGGCAGATCAGCGACGCGGATGTTCGGTCCCTTAGTTTTAGTGAAGCGGTTCGCTTCAAAACTGGGAGGATACATCTGAGTGTCTTCCGTTGTCGAAGCTTTAAATGAAAGCGAATCGACGGGATCGTGCAGCGTAGCGGTGTAGGAGCGCACCACCCGGAAATAATCTCCTACCTTCACGCCTTGGTTCGAGCCCATGTTCATATAAAGTTTCATACCCGTGCCCATCACGCCGTCGAAATCCTTGCCCAACACGACGCGCCCGCTAAGCTTCCCATTTGCCGGAGCGAACCGGTCGAAATGTCCCGGCGCGTGAAAGGCAATCGGAGATTTTTCCACAAACGGCATCGCAAGATCACCGGGGTTAATGGGATCGCAGCTGAATTCCACTTGCGCGATCGCGCTGCGGCTCCGGGTATCAAGTATCCGCACCCTCCCAATTTCGGCATAGGGATGGCCTACACCCGCCAGCAGCTTCCGTTCTCCGGCATACATCTCATACTCGTTGACGTCCCGAATCTCGCGAACGATCGAATAAAGCTGACCCGCCTGATAGCCTTTTCCGTTCAAGTACACCAGTTCCCCAATCTCGAACTTCGTCGATGTCGGCGATTGTAAGCCGCCGTTTACGTAGCTGGAGTTGGGAACTCGCTCCTTGGTTATAAACCCTGCGCAGTATAAATCTGCCGCTGTTGGCGTTTGGAAGCGGACAAAAGGCGTGCTTACCGACGTCTCCACAATCCCGGACGCGTTAGGTGTGGCCTGCAGGGTCGAGGTTTGCGCCCCCGCCAAGGCCGTCATCAATAGCATTAACAATCCTGTTTTCTTCATCTTGCCTCCACCTTTCACTCGCTCCGGCTCCGCTCCCATGTATCTCTCTGGGAAGACAGGGGTTACAGCCCGAAAGTAGCAAGGGCGTAACATGGGGTCAAGGTTACGAGGGTGTTGCGCCCCTCTGTCCCAAAGTGTTTTTGCCCAACCCGCAAGTGATTTTGTTGCATCTGCGCGTCCTCCCCTGTAATATCGCGCCGTTATTGAAAACAAATGGCATTCGCCTTGTCTACCGCTCCCGCCTCCCGCTTTGTTCCTATGCGATTGCCTAAGGTATGTCTCGCCCTGAGCGGGGATACGGTCGAGGACATGCTCGAGTCCGCCGAAGCCATGGCGCACGACAATCCCTTCCTTGAATTTCGGTTGGATTATCTTAAGCAGCCCTTATCCGCCTTGAGTAAAATCCGAAGTTTCCTAGAAACCCATCATTATGCGACCGCTATCGCAACTTGCCGTCGTGCCGAAAATGGCGGAAAGTTTAAAGGCTCTCTAGCTTCGCAACTCGACGTTCTCACCAAGGCCACTACTGCGGGCTGTCAGATTGTGGACTTGGAGATCCAGAGCGCCGTGAAATCAAAGCCCCAAGCCATCGCCCGCCTGCGCAGCCTCGGCCGCCTCCTTATTTCGTTCCATGATTTCCGCGCTACCCGCAACCTGAATGACACTCTCGAGAAGATGCTGGTCATTCCGGCGGACTTCTATAAGGTCGTCACCACCGCCACCACCCTCTCTGACAACGTCATCATGATGAAGTTCCTGCAATCCCACAGCGATCGTGATGCGCTCATTGGTTTGTGCATGGGAGAGCAGGGCATTATCAGCCGCGTGCTGGGCGTCCGCTCGGGGAGCGTTTTCACCTTCGGAGCAGTGAGCGCCGATCTCAAAACCGCCCCAGGCCAGATCAGCGCCCGGGATTTGCGTGCTATCTATCGCATCGAACAAGTCGATCCCGCCACCCGTGTCTACGGAGTCGCCGGAGATCCCGTCGGGCATTCCCTTTCGCCGGTGATCATGAACGCCGCAATGCGCCGCGAGAACGTGAACAGCGTTTATCTTCCGCTGCACGCCAAAACGCTCAAGGATTTGCTCTATTGCATTCGCGAGATACCCCTCCACGGTCTTAGCGTGACCATGCCCTACAAGCAAGCCATCCTCGAGCATCTGGATAACACCGACGCCCACACCTCAAAAACAGGAGCGTGCAATACCGTCGTGAGGGGCCAGGACGGCAAGCTTTACGGCTTTAATACGGATATTGCAGGGGTCGTTCGTCCGCTCGAACAGCGCATCACCATCGAAAATGCGAAGGTGCTCGTCCTTGGAGCTGGCGGAGCAGCCAGGGCAGCGGTCTTTGGCCTGAAGGAACGCGGCGCCGAAGTCTGGGTCATGAATCGGACCTCTGCCAAAGCTCAGAAACTAGCCCGCCAGACCAAAGCCCACAGCATCAAGCGCGCCGACCTGCGCAAGGTTAGCTTCGACGTCATCATCAACGCTACTCCGGTTGGAATGGGCAATACGCGCGATTGTCCGCTCAAAGACGACGAGATCAAAGCTAAAGTTGTCTTCGACATGGTCTACGATCCAGTCGAGACTCACTTGCTTCAGGTAGCGCGAGCCAAGGGAATTGCGGTGATCCCGGGAGTTGAAATGTTCGTTCAGCAAGCCGCCCGGCAGTTCGAAATCTGGACCGGCAAGCCCGCCCCCGCAGGCGATATGCTGCGCGCCGTCACCATAGCCCTGCAAGATCGCGCCGCCCAAAAAAAAGTCTCATCCTGATCCCAAACTATCCCCTCACCGTTGTCATCCTGAGCGAAGCGAAGGACCTCCGCATTATTCCCCCGTCCATTAGGTTTCCTATCCGAAACTGCGCGCCGCGTCGCAAATTGCGACATTCGCCGATGCACCTCGCATAAGAATGGTTGCAAATGAGACGAACCAGAAGTACTATGGATTAGGACGTACATACCGCGTCCACCTTACTAAAAACCAAAACTTCCAGGTAGAAGCGCAGCCCTGCTCGACCATAAAATCTAAAGGGGAGCCCAAGCCCCGGTGCAATTCGGAGAGAATGCATGTCGTGGTACGCGTACTGCCTCACGGAACATCAGGCCCTAGCGAACGGTGTTCGCGCTCGTCGTCCCTTTCTTCTAGAAGGTATTCAAGGCGTGAATGCCGCCCCCGTTATCAGCTACCCAAGCGGTGAGTTCGCCGTCATCGTCAGTGAATTTGATCGCGCGACTACCAAGCTCGACGAGAAATCAGTGCTTGAGCACGCCCGAGTCGTCAGCCAGAGTTTTCGCACCGCCACCGTTTTACCTTTCCGTTTTGGAACAATTTTCGACACCGAAGATGCTATCCGTCAGGCAGTTCGTTCCAATCGCCGGACTTTCTGTGAGAGTGTCGCGAGGCTGCGCGGCAAGTCCGAAATGCGCATCAAGCTAACCGTTCGCGACGGTTCTGGGCGCGCTGCGTTGGAAGAAATCGTCCTTCCCGATACCGTTGGCCGGGAATACCTCAGCAAACTCCGCGAGAAAGCTTCTCGTGAGCGCGAGCGCCAGACCAAGGCCAGGGCGCTTTCCGTTCAGGTTCACAAGCTGTTTAATCCGCTCGAGGAAGAAGTCAGCTGCAAGCGGGTCGATTCCGACGGAATGTTGCTCGACATCGCCCATCTGATCGACACCAAGTCCATCGAGAAATATCAAAACCGCTACAGCACCGCCGCCAAGCAGCTCAAGAATTGCCAGATGGTTGTGAGCGGCCCCTGGCCCCCGTACCATTTCCTTCCCGGAAAAGTACGAACCGTGGCAGGCGACAGCTAGACCAGAAGCCTCACCATCACCACTTCTTTCGGTGTCACCACTTGTTTCCGTAGAGACGCGGCTTGCCGCGTCTCTTTCGACCCCCAAAATATCCGAGGACGTCTCACGAAGTCCCCCGGAGAGGCGGCCAAGCCTTTAGCCGCACGTCCCACGAAGTGCAGCTTTATTCACCTTCCCACTTGCACACTACAACCCTGCCACGGAGGTCTTGTCCCTGCCCACCCTAAGTCCGTTATTCTTTAACAATTTCCCAAAATGGCACTGCACTCTCTCCTAGTTACCATTTTGGTTCCGCAAGTGCTCTATGCCATAGCATTAAAGAGGTCGCAACCGTTGGATCACCTTCACTTTCGATGTTCTCGACATCTCACATTGTCCGCATCTGTTTTCCAGGGCGGCGTCAACTCGCGTTTCCTCTGATTCCCACCACCCAGCCTCTTTGAAAAGGGCGGCCTCGAAAGAGGCCGCTTTTTTTGTTTCCTGCGGTGCTGTACACTCGCGCTTTCCCATGAAATTTCAAAGCGCCGCTCTCTCCGCCTGCCTCTTGCTTATCACACTGCCCACCGCCCTCTGTGCCCAGAAACCTCCCAAGGCAGACCCCGCTTTAGCGGCATCCGATACCGTTCTCCTGACCACCATGGAAAAGGAGCTGCGTCGCGGCCAAACCGAGCTCGCCAAGCAGGACCCCGCCCCCTATTTCGCCAGCTACAACGTAACCGACGGAGAGTCCCTCGTGGTTGTCAGCGCCCAGGGAGCCATCCTCAATTCGACCAAGTCCCACAACCGCGCCGCCGATGTAAGCATGCGCATCGGCACTGCGGCTCTGGATAATACTCACGATAAGGAGCGCGCCTCGGGCATCACCTCCGGACAGCTGCCCCTCCGCGACGACCCCGATGCCATCGCCCGCGTGCTCTGGCGCCTGACCTATGACGAGTACAGAAAGGCGCAGCAGTCCTATAGCAACGTTAAGACGCAAAGCGCCGTCAGGGCCAAGGACGAAGACGACTCCCCGGACTTTTCTGCCGAAAAGGCCGCCACCTACATTGAAAAAACTCCTGCCGCCGCCTTTCCGGAGCAAAAGGCGTGGGAGGAACTCGCCCGCCGCTACTCCGCTTCGTTCCGCCAGTATCCCCAGGTGGAACAATCCGTGGTCCTTCTTATTGCCTCGAACAGCCACAGTTATCTGGTCTCAACCGAAGGCACGAAGATCGTTACCGCCGATGCCATCTTCCGCATCATGATCGAGGCTGAAACCCGCGCCGATGACGGCATGCAGCTCATGCGGGTTGAAACCTACCAGTTCGCTGATCCGGCAAAATTTCCTTCCGAAGCGGAAGTAGCCAAGGCCGTACAAAAAATGGCCAATGATCTGAGCGCGTTGCGCTCCGCTCCGCTCGCCGAACCCTACAGCGGCCCAGCTTTGCTCTCCGGCCGTGCATCGGCCGTTTTCTTTCATGAAGTTCTGGGACACAGAATCGAAGGCCAGCGACAGCGCGGCCGCGAGGAAGGACAGACCTTCACCAAGAAGGTAAACGAAAAAATACTGCCCGAATTCCTCAGCGTCACCGATGATCCTACCCTGCACACTTTGGACGGTACCGAATTATCTGGCTTTTATCGCTATGACGACGAGGGCAGCCCCGCCGCCCGCGTCGAAGTTGTGAAAGACGGCATCTTGAAAAATTTCTTGATGGGACGCATGCCCGTCAAAAACTTTAATAACTCCAACGGCCACGGGCGGGCCCAATCTGGCCTGATGCCTGTCGGACGCCAGGGCAATTTGATCGTCACTTCGTCGAAGACGATTCCCGACGTTCAGTTACGCTCGCGCTTCATCGAAGAAATCAAGAAACAGGGAAAGCCCTACGGCCTTTACTTCGAAGACATTCAAGGCGGATTCACCTTAACCTCGCGTGACCTGCCGCAAGCCTTTCAAGTGTTGCCCGTGATGGTCTGGCGCGTCTATGCGGACGGCCGCCCCGACGAACTGGTTCGCGGAGTCGACATCGTAGGCACGCCACTCACAGTCTTGACGCAGATCGCCGCCACCGGAGACACCACCAGCGTATTCAACGGCATCTGCGGAGCCGAATCCGGCAGCGTCGCCGTATCGGCAGCCTCACCCGCCATGCTTTTCTCCGACATGGAAGTTCAAAAGCGCAAATACGGAGACGAGCGCCCGCCTATCCTTCCTCCTCCACCGGGTGCCATGGACATGAAGGGAGGCGCAAAATGAACCGACACTTCCATCTGATTAGAAGTTTGAGCTCGATTCTATGTTCAATCCCGTTCTCGCTTTTGGGTGGCGCAGCGCTTCAGCGCTGCGGTAAGAGACTCAGATTGTCCGGCTTTAGCCGCTGCGGTACGCTTGCGCGTCTGTTGGCTGCTCTTATCTCCTGCTGCGCCCTGACGGCGCCCGCCATCGCCGCCGACTCCTCAAACGACGCCGTCCTCCGCGCCCTGCGCGAAGAGATGGACCGCTCCCAAGTCCACCTGAAGCTCGCGAATGTTGCAGCACCGTACTACATCGAATACCGCGTCACCGAAATCGACCAATTTGATGCCAGCACCGTTTTCGGCGCCTTGCGCAGCCAGCAACGGGTTCATGGACGCCTATTGCGCGTCGTCGTCCGCGTCGGCGACTACAAGCAGGACAGCTTCTTCGGCACCGGCGAGGGCACCATCGACCTGATTCCCTTCGATGACGACGTCTACGCCATTCGCCACCGCATCTGGCTCGCCACCGACCGTGCCTACAAAGCCGCCACCGAAGCGCTCTCCGCCAAGCAGGCCGCATTGAAGCAATTAAAGGTCGATGAGCCGACAGACGATTTCGCCAAAGCATCGCCGGTAGAATCCATCGAGCCCGTCGCCCAGTTCACTTCGACCGATTTCACTTCGTGGGTTCATCTACTCGAAGAAGCGTCCGCCCAATACCGCACCGACAAGGAATTGGAGAACCTCGAAGCCTCGGTTCGTTTCAGCGTTGAAAACCGCTATTTCCTGAACTCCGAAGGCACCGTCGCCCGGTCCGGTCATGCGCACTACGCCATATCGATCGCCGGCTCGACTCAGGCTTCCGACGGCATGCTGCTGCACCGTTCGCACGCTGACCAAGGCAACGATCTCAAGGAACTTCCCACCCGCGAAGCATTTCTTAAACGCACCGCCCAGATGTTGGGAACGCTGAAGCTGCTGCGCGACGCTCCAGTGGTTGATGAGGAATACCGCGGCCCAGTTCTTTTTTCGAACGACGCCGCGGGCACCATAGTGAGCGACTTAATCGAGCCCAACGTCCTGGGCCGCAAACCCAAGCTCGGCGAGAACGCCCGAACCACCGGCTCGTGGTCCAGCAGTTACAAATCCCGCGTGCTTCCCGATTTCATCAGCGTGTACGACGACCCCACGATTTCCGCCATTTCCGGCCAGCCGCTCTTCGGTAAATATTCTCTTGACGACGAAGGCGTGAAGGCTCAGCGCGTTTCGCTCGTAGAAAAAGGCCAACTCATCTCTTATCTCGTCGGGCGCCAGCCCATTCGGGATTTCCCCGCCTCGAACGGTCACGGCCGAGCCGCCGCAGGGGCAGCTCCGTCGCCTCATCCCGGCAATCTCATTCTGCAGTCCACCGCTCCCCTGCCCGACGCGGACTTAAAAAAGAAATTAATTGAGATCTGCAAGAATCGCGACCTGCCCTACTGCCTCTACGTCGAGACCATGGGTCCGCGTCTCGAACCGCGCCTACTCTACCGCGTCTGGACCAAAGACGGCCACGAAGAACTGGTGCGCGGCGGCGTCTTCGGAGACCTCGACACTCGCTCCCTGCGCAACGAACTCGTCTCCACCGGAACCACCCCAGCCGTTGACAGCCGTTCCGAGCCAGTCTGGTCCAGCGTAGCGACACCCGCACTCCTATTCGACGAACTGCAGGTCAAACGTACCCAAGCCACGAAACAGAAGCTTCCCGAGTACCCCGCACCAGCCCTAACTGGTGGAACGGAATAAGCCAGCCAGCTAAGAGAAGTCTCTCTTGCCATAGGCGTGAAGAGTACGAAGTGAGATCGAAAAGTAAAGAGCGCGAAGTAAAGAGCGCGAAGATTTGTCCTTCGTGAACCTTCGTGCCCTTGGTGGTTCAAGATTTTGGTTTAAGAATTTGTCCCCACCAGATTTCCATCCCTCAACACGCCCACCCCCAGTTGACGCCTATTCACTCCCGCGCTTACGATATCCGTTTGACCTTGCGTGGGGCGAGGTAACTGGGGCTCGGGACTTTATTTCAAACACGCAACCAATCACCCCGGCCGATCATCTGTAGGCAGGGCATTATAGGCGTCATAGGCTTAATCATGGATAAGAAGAAACTCGAGACCTTTAGAAAAAAACTGGAGACCCGGCGCAACGAACTGCGCCAAATGGTGGTCCGTAATCAGCAGGATGGTCGCACCGCCGACGACGAGGCTACTCAGGACGTCGCCGATCGCGCTGCCAGCTCCTATAACAAGGAATTTCTCTTCAGCCAGAGCAACAACGACCGCCAGTTGCTCAACATGGTCGATGGCGCTCTGGCGCGCATCCGCGAAGGCAGTTTCGGAGAGTGCGTCTCCTGCGGCAAAGAGATCAATGCCAAGCGCCTGGACGCCGTGCCTTGGACGCGCCACTGCATTGAGTGTCAGGAAAAAGCGGAGCAGGGATTGCTGGAAGCCGCCCAATAGCCCCATCCGATCCTGTACAGTTTTGTCATGTACAGTTTGTCTCATGTACAGTTTGTCATCCTGAGCGAAGCGAAGGACCTATGCATTCCCTCCGCCCAGTATGAAACCATGAATTTTCGTCGCCCCCGTGAATTTTGTGCCGCGAGGGGACAATCATCCAGCCCGTCTTCTAACGAGGTGCCTCCATGCCTGACACTTTGCAGCTCTCTAATCCCGCCCCGTTGACCACTCTTACAGAAGACGAAATTCTTTTTCGCGATAACGTGCGCCAGTTCGCGGACGACAAGATTCGTCCGCTGGCAAAAGAAATGGACGAGAAAGCTGTCTTCGATCATGGCCTCCTTGAACAGTTCTTTCAGCTGGGATTGATGGGCATCGAAATTCCTGAGCAATACGGCGGCGCAGGCGGCAAGTTTTTCGAAGCGATTTTAGCGGTCGAAGAATTTTCCCGAGCCGATGCTTCCGCCGGCGTGATCGTGGACGTGCAAAATACTCTCGTTGCCAATGCCATCCTGCGCTGGGCCACTGAAGATCAGAAGAAGCGTTACCTCCCAAAGATGGCGGCCGACACTGTAGGCGCCTACGCCTTAAGCGAGGCAGGCTCGGGATCGGACGCCTTTGCTCTTCAAACCAAAGCCGAGATCAAAGGCACTGACTTCGTCCTCAACGGACGCAAGCTCTGGATCACCAACGGAAAAGAGGCTGGCATATTCATTCTGTTTGCTACTGTGGATGCTTCAAAAGGCTACAAGGGAATTACGGCATTTTTAATCGAAAAGAGTTTCCCCGGATTTACCGTCGGCAAAAAAGAAGACAAGCTCGGCATTCGCGCATCATCAACTTGCGAGTTGATTCTCGAAGATTGCCGCGTGCCCAAAGAAAATGTTCTAGGCGAAGTCGGCAAAGGCTACAAAATCGCGATCGAAACCTTGAACGAAGGCCGCATCGGCATCGGAGCGCAGATGCTCGGCGTGGCTCGCGGCGCATGGGAATATGCCGCCAAATACGCGCAGGAGCGCACGCAATTCGGCAAGCCAATTTCGGAATTCCAGGGAATCCAGTTTCAGATCGCGCAGATGGCGACCGAGATAGAAGCCGCCCGCCTTATGGTCTACAACGCGGCGCGCATGAAAGATGCCGGCGTAAATTTTGTGAAAGAAGCCGCCATGACCAAGTTGTTTACGTCGCAAGTGGCCGAGCGCGTAACCTCCCTCGCCATCGAAGTCTACGGCGGTTACGGCTTCACGAAAGATTATCCCGTAGAAAAGTATTGGCGCGATGCGAAGATTGGAAAGATCTACGAAGGCACCTCAAACATGCAACTGGCAACGATTGCAAAGCTGGTAATGGGGAAATAAAAAGAGGCATTGCCACGGCGGAAAGAGGCACACGAAGTGTATTGCCCTGTGTTCTCCGTGAGTCCCCTGTGCGCCCTGTGGTTAGATTTTTGCACTGTCGGCACTAGCAACCCGCGTAATCCTGTAGCATACGCACTGCATCGAAACTAAACGTATGGCCACCGTTTCAGAGTTCGCAGCGCTATCGGAGCTGAGCACCTCCGCCGCGCCCCTCTCGCGCGAAGCCGCGTACCACTTATTGCAATCAGACGACGCAGCATTGCCCTCATTGTTAGCGGCCGCGCAATCAGCTCGCGATAAATTCAAGCCCGGCGTCATCACCCACTCGCGCAAAGTTTTTATTCCCCTGACCAATCTCTGCCGTGACTACTGCGGCTATTGCACCTTCCGCCGCGATCCCGGCGATCCCGGCGCCCACACCATGACGCCCGACGAAGTCATGGAAGTTGTGCGCGCGGGCGAGCGCATGGGATGCACGGAAGCGCTCTTCAGTTTGGGAGACAAACCCGAACTGCTTTTCCCCGACATGCGCGACACACTGCGTCATCTCGGCTACAAGTCCACGCTCCATTATCTCGAGGCGATGTGCGAAAAAGTCCTTCGCGAATCGAGCCTTCTGCCGCATCCGAATCCTGGCCTCATGAGCACGGAGTGGCTCAAGAGGCTATCCAGCGTCTCTCCCAGCATGGGTCTGATGCTGGAGACGACGAGCGATCGGTTGCTCGCGAAAAATGCGGCACATGAAAACGCCCCCGATAAAATACCAGCGAAGCGCCTGCGCGTGATTGAAGACGCCGGACGCCAGAAGATTCCTTTCACAACCGGTATTCTGATTGGAATCGGCGAGACGCTGGAAGAGCGCGTGGATACGCTGATCGCAATCCGAGATTTGCATCTGAAGTATGGACACATTCAGGAAGTGATCGTTCAGAACTTCCGCGCGAAAAGTAAAACTCCTATGGCCAACTGGCCCGAACCCGATCGCGGTGATATGCTCCGCACTCTCGCTGTAGCGCGACTCCTAATGCCAACGATGAATATTCAAGCGCCGCCAAATCTTTCCGATCCGCATTACGCCGATCTGCTCGATGGCGGCATTAATGACTGGGGCGGAGTTTCTCCCTTGACCCCAGATTTTATTAATCCTGAGAAGCCCTGGCCGCATCTCGAACAATTACGCCACAAGACTGCGGCGAAAGGATTCGCATTGAAGCAAAGGTTACCGGTGTATCCCGAATTCGCGCAACAAGCATCCGCCCACAGCGAACTTCTCGCCCACAAACTTGGCACGGCTGCGAACGCCGATGGTTACGCGCGGAGGGCCGCATAATTATGATCACCGTTCTCACCGGCGGCACCGGCGGAGCTAAATTTGTGGACGGTCTCCGGCAGATCGTTCCTCCCGACGATCTCACCATTATCGTGAACACCGGCGACGACTTGCAGTGGTGGGGATTGTACGTTTCTCCCGATATCGACTCCATCATTTATATGCTGGCCGGCAAACTGAGCCAGGAGCGCGGCTGGGGCGTGAAAGGCGACACATTTTTTTGCCTCAACGCAATGGGGCAACTGGGCCAGCCAATATGGTTCAACACCGGAGATCGCGATCTTGCGACCCATATAGTCCGCTCGAAATTACTTTCTGACGGCAAGAGTCTCTCTGAAGTGACCGTCGAAATTGCCACCAAGCTCGGGGTCACGACGCGGGTGCTACCCATGAGCGACTCGCGCGTCGAGACTCGCGTTCTGACTCCAATCGGCGAATTGAGTTTCGAAGAATATTTCGTTCAGCGCTGGTATCAGGACCCGGTGGAATCGGTCCGCTTCGCAGGAGCTGGCGACGCGGAGCCCGCACCTGGAGTGATAGACGCCATCCGCTCTTCCGATTTAGTGCTGCTCGCTCCGAGCAATCCAGTAACAAGTATCGCTCCCATTCTCGCCGTGCCAGGAATTCGCGAAGCTCTGCGCGAAAGCCGCGCCCGCATTGCCGCCGTGAGCCCCATTGTGCGTCGCGCCGCAGTCTCAGGCCCCGCCGGAATTCTAATGGCGGCCCAGGGCTTCGAGGTTTCTATTCGCGGCGTAGCCGATTTTTATCGCGATTTTCTAGACTTGCTGGTGGTCGATTCGCAGGACGAAATGTCCGCCGAAGCGCTGCGCCAGACTGGAATGCGTGTGCATTGCACGCCGACCATCATGCGCCACCGCGAAGATAGGATCGCACTGGCTGAAAGCACTCTGCATGCAGCCATGCAACCTCCGGCTCAAACCTCGCAGGAACTGGCATGATTCTCGTTCCCGTGAAATTGCTGAGCGATGCCAAGCTGCGTCTATCGGCCATTCTCACCCCGCAGGAGCGTATCGATCTGGCTCGCGCCATGTGTACGGACGTTCTGCAGGCGCTCGCATCATGGACAAAACGGCCTCCGGTTGCGGTTGTGACCACCGATTCATTTGCCCGCGATTTAGCGGCGCAATTTAATTTCGACGTCATCGCCGACGACAACGCTGGAGAGACGAACGCCATAGCAATGGCGACGGCCGCGTGCAAAGCGCGGGGATGCAATAGCACGTTGGTTATACCTGCCGATATTCCGTTAGTCGATAGCGCCGAGTTGCAAAAGATCGTCGATGCCGCGCCTCAGAGTGGCGCCCTTCTGGTGCCAGATGCAGCCGGACGCGGCACGAATGCCGCCTTCCGCTCGCCAGCCGATTTGTTTCCGCTCCGCTTTGGCAATGACAGTTTTTTGCCGCATCTCGCCGCCGCAAAGACAACTGGCCTCCCCTGTGTCGTACTCCAATTGCCGAGCATTGCGCGCGATGCGGATCGTCCGGAAGATCTTTACGAATTGGCCGCCGCCAGCGGAGATCGGCAATCGCAACGGCTCGTGCGAAGTTGGAATCTTGCGGCCCGGAAGCAGGTAGAAGATGCCGTCGCGCAGCGCTAAGGATGCGAGCGCACCCGTTGCTCCCGAAATTCGCATCATACCCCTCGCTGTCAGCGGAGAAATTCGCGCCGGAGATTCGCTGAGTGAACGCCTATTGCAGGCGGCTAAAAATTCGGCGTTGCGTTTTCAGGATGGCGACATTCTCGTGGTAAAGCATAAAGTTGTTTCGAAATCCGAAGGCGCAATGGTAGCCCTCAGTGAAATCGAGCCCTCGGCAAGGTCGCGAAAATGGGCTCGGCAATACCGCATCGATTCCCGCGTTAGTGAGTTAGCGTTGCGCGAGAGCCGCCGGATCGTCCGCCGCAAGCGCGGAGTTCTAATCACCGAAACCAAGCACGGCTTCATCTGTGCCAACAGCGGCGTTGATGTTTCGAACGTGGATGGGGGGCGGCATGCAGTGTTATTGCCCGAAGATCCAGATCGTTCCGCGGCGAAATTGCGGCGTGCTTTTAAAAAGCAGATCGGCATCGACATGGCTGTGATCGTCAGCGATAGCTTTGGCCGTCCGTGGCGCGAAGGTCTAACCGAAGTAGCAATTGGCGTTGCCGGAATGCGCCCTCTGGTCGATTACCGCGGACGCCGCGATCGGCACGGTTATTCGCTGCATGCGACGGTAGACGCAGTAGCCGACGAACTCGCGTGCGCCGCCGGATTAGTTTGCGGCAAGCTGGAAAACACGCCAGCGTGTATTATCCGCGGATATTCTTATCGAAGAGGAAAAGGCACGGCGCGGGAAATGATCCGGCCCGCGAAGAACGACCTTTTTCGCTAGATTGTTTTGGAATTGTCATCCCGAGCGAAGCGAGGGACCTGCATTTTGCGGCTAAGTACAGATCCATCGGCATGATGGGAGTTTATAGTGATTCGCAGTTTCGCGCGCCGTATAGGAGAAGAAGTGATGACATCGCAGATAGCGCAACTCGAACAATTCCCATCTCTCACTTGGGACGAAATCGCTCCCCAAGCCTCGGCCCCCATTCGTAGCGCCTTGGAGCGCGTGCTTGAAGCACAAGATAGCGCGTGCCTAACCGACGAACAACGCTACACTCTGGCCAATACTGACGGCACCGATTTGCTCGCGCTTCTTGTAGCGGCCGATACGCTGCGGCGCGATCTCGTTGGCAACATCGTCAGCTACGTGGTGAATCGGAATATCAATTTCACCAACATTTGTTTTGTAGGCTGCAAGTTTTGCGCCTTCAGTCGCGGACCGCGCGAGGCCGACTCCTATTTTCATTCGCTCGAAGACATGGCGCGCAAAAGTAAAGAAGCATGGGATCTGGGCGCCACCGAAGTCTGCATCCAGGGCGGCCTTCCGCATGGCCTGCCACAATTTTATTATCGCGACATCCTGCGCGCCGTGAAGAATGCCGTCCCGGGCATGCACATCCACGCTTTTTCTCCCATGGAGATTGTGTACGGCGTCGAACTCACCGGCATGACCTTGCGTGACTATCTCATGATGTTGCGCGATAACGGACTCGATACGCTGCCTGGCACCGCGGCTGAAATTCTGGACGACGAAGTTCGCCACGTACTCTCGCGCAACAAACTTTCGTCCGCGCAGTGGCAAGAAGTAATTCGAACGGCACACGCTTGCGGAATTCCCACCACTTCCACCCTCATGTACGGACACATGGAAACGCCCGGCCATTGGGTGCGGCAGTTATCTCTATTTCGTCAAATCCAAACCGAGACCGGAGGCTTCACCGAGTTTGTTCCGCTAGGCTTCGTTCACCAGAACACGCTTTTATTTCAGCAAGGATTAGCGCGAAGCGGCCCCACCCTTGCCGAGCACCTGAAGATTCATGCGCTCGCCAGAATCCTGCTCGCCGGTTCGATTCACAACATTCAGGTTTCGTGGGTGAAACTAAACAAAAAACTTTCGCAACTCTGCCTGCACGCGGGAGCCAACGACTACGGCGGCACTCTGATGGAAGAAAATATCTCGCGTGAAGCAGGCGCGACTGCGGGCCAGTACACCAGCCCCGAAGATTTTCAGGCATTAATCATGGAGATCGGGCGTATCCCCGCGGAGCGCAACACAAGATATTCGCGTATGCAGATCAAACTGCCGGTCGAATCGATCGCTTCAGAAAACGTATCTTACAACGCCCTCCCGGAGTTCGCGTGAGCCGCACCATCTCGGTCATCGGTGGCACAGGTCCGGCAGGCACCGGGCTCGGGTTGCGCTGGGCGCGCGCAGGAGAAACCGTGATCATCGGCTCCCGCGATCGAGTCCGCGCCGAAGCGACAGCCGACGCAATCCGCAAGCGTGCCGGCGCGAATGCTCAAGTTTCGGGCATGGAAAATTCCGCGGCCTGCACCGCCAGCGACCTCCTCGTACTAACAGTCCCGTTTGAAGGGCAGGCGGCATTGCTCAAGCAGTTAAAGCCGTCGATCCGCGCCGGCAGCATTCTGATCGATGTGACCGTTCCGCTCGCGACTAGCATTGGCGGACGCGCCAGCCGCACCATCGGCGTCTGGCAAGGCTCGGCCTCGCAACAGGCGGCTGAGTTAGTCCCGAAAGGTGTATCCGTAGTAGCAGCTTTCCACAATGTTTCAGCGGACATATTGAACCGCGACGGCAACAACAACGAAGACGTCGAATGCGATGTGATCGTGTGCAGTGACGACTCGAACGCCACGCAAATTGCCATTGATCTCGCCACAAAGATCGCAGGCGTTCGTGCAATTGATGGCGGCAAACTTGAGAATGCGCGTATCGTCGAGCAGATCACCGCGCTCTTGATCGGCCTGAACATCCGGCACAAAGGACATAGCGGAATAAGAATCACCGGATTGCCCGACGCCGCATACAAAGGGAGCGCCGGGCGTCCTCGCCCGGCCTAAACTGCACGCGGGACAGGCGAAGACGCAAGTTCGCTCCATTAATTTGGCTGTTAGTTAGTGAAGACATGACTGCCTCTCCCAGCCGAGTATCGGACACCGTAAAATCTGCGATCGAATTTGATCACGCCTCTTTCGATATAAACGGTCGTCCGCTGCTGCACGATCTCATGCTCTCCGTGAAGCAGGGAGAAACGCTGGTGCTGCTCGGTCGCAGCGGCTCGGGCAAAACCACAACTCTAAAACTGATCAACCGCTTGCTGTTGCCAACGGCGGGCGAAGTTCGCGTCAATGGAAAGCGCACTGCGGAGTGGGACCCGATTCGTCTGCGCCGAAGTATCGGTTACGTCATTCAGGATGGCGGCCTATTTCCGCATTTCAACGTGGAACGAAATATCGCTCTCGTCCCGCGAATTGAAAAATGGCCGCAGCCACAAATCGACGCGCGCGTGCGCGAATTATTAATCACCGTCGGATTGAGCGAAGACCTCTTGTCCCGCTACCCGAGCCAACTCTCAGGCGGCCAACGCCAGCGCGTCGGAGTTGCGCGCGCACTCGCAGCGGATCCTCCCATTCTTATTCTTGACGAGGCCTTTGGCGCCCTGGATCCCATCACCCGCTCCGAAATGCAAAAAGAATTTCGTGCCCTACAGCAACGCATGAAGAAAACCGTAATCTTTGTGACTCATGATCTCCGCGAAGGCTTACTGCTGGCAGATCGAATCGCACTAATGGAAGAGGGCAAGCTTGTGGTCGATCTTTCCGCGCATGAGTTTTCGCGCTCTGGCGATCCGCTCGTGAGAGCATACGTAGAAGCATTTTCGGCATTGCCCGACCCGAATCAAATCGATCGTGAGGTGAGCCGGTGAACTTTCTCCAGTTCATGATGACGAATCGCCAGCAAGTCCTCGATCTCACGCTGGAACACATCACGCTGGCCGGAGTAGCAACCCTGCTCGCGGCGCTGGTCGGCATTCCGCTGGGCATTCTGATTACGCGAGTGCCGCAACTGAGCAAGCCAGTCCTCGGCGGCGCCAACATAATTCAGACCATCCCCAGCCTCGCTCTCTTCGGCTTTCTTCTTCCCGCGCCGTGGATCGGCGCTCGCGGCGGCCGTCTCGCAATTCTCGCGCTCGCGCTCTACGGCCTTTTGCCGTTGATCCGAAACACGTACGCTGGCATTCAAGGCGTCGATCCCGCGATCGTAGAAGCCGGACGCGCCATGGGTTTGACGGATCGGCAATTACTTCTACAAGTGGAATTGCCGCTCGCTTCTGGAGTCATCGTCGCCGGCGTGCGAATCGCAGCCGTGCTCTCCATTGGACTCGCAACCATCGCAGCTGCAATCGGAGCAGGCGGCCTCGGTGAATTTATTTTTCGCGGCCTCGCCATGGTCAACAACCAGGTGATCCTTGCCGGAGCCATTCCCGCCGCGCTGCTGGCTTTGTTGGTCGACTTCTTACTGGGAAGGCTCGAGCGTCGTCTCGGAACGTTGCGCTTGAAAACCTAGGAACGATTGAATCTGAACTTCATGCGCAGCCTCTCTGCGACCATCAACTCCAAATGGATCGCGCTTTCACTCGCCTGCGTTCTTCTACTGCAAATTTCAGGATGCGGCCACCACGCCGGTCGTATCGTTGTCGGCTCCAAAGATTTCACCGAACAATTGGTGCTCGGCGAGTTGTTCGCGCAAATCATCGAGCATCGCACTCACCTGCCGGTCGAGCGCCGCTTCTACCTCGCGGGCACATTTATCTGTCAGCAAGCGATCCTTGCCGGACGAATCGATATCTATCCCGAATACACGGGAACCGCTCTCACCGCGGTTCTCAAGCAACAACCAAGCGGCGACAAACTCGACGTTTATCAGCGCGTGCAGCAGGCTTACCAGACAAAGTTCAATCTCGCGGTGGGTCGCCCGCTCGGATTCAATGACACGTTTGCCATCGTCATTCGCGGCGATGAAGCGCGAAAGCTGCGCCTCACCACCGTGTCGCAGGCCGCCGCTTTCACTCCGAAATGGCGTGCCGGTTTCGGATACGAATTCATGGAGCGCCCCGACGGATACAAAGGTTTGGTCGCCAGCTACAATCTGCGCTTTGCCGAGGCGCCGCGCATTATGGATCTCGGCCTGATCACGCGCGCGTTAAAGGAACGCCAGGTAGATCTGATCGCCGGCAACAATACAGATGGACTGATTCCGGCGCTCGATCTCTTCGTACTCGAAGATGATCACCACTACTTCCCCCCGTACGAAGCGGTCGCAGTGATGCGCGAAGATTTACTCAAAAAACATCCCGAGGTTGCGGGGGCCTTGGACGCCCTGTCAGGAGCGATCTCCGACGATGACATGCGCAGGTTGAACTACGCCGTGGACGGACAACATCGCGACGCCGCTGTAGTAGCAAAAGAGTTTCTGCAACAACGCAAGCTTATAAATTAGTGCCCATCGCAATACAGCGACGGGCGTCCTCGCCCGTCCACCTCAGAGGATGACGCCCGCCTCCAACTTAATCTTCCACCGCCTGCGCATTTAATTCCTGCTCCGGCTCGCCGCCAGCCAAACCTTGCGCGATGATCAGTCGATGCGCTTCGATACGAAGTTCCGGC
>Ga0182024_10002322_pt1 | contig 47483 bp, 39 predicted proteins | sample P32metaG_FD_120480 | JGI IMG/M metagenome (GOLD analysis project Ga0182024, IMG submission 120480) | Permafrost microbial communities from Stordalen Mire, Sweden - P3-2 metaG (Illumina Assembly) | ecosystem: Environmental > Terrestrial > Soil > Wetlands > Permafrost | place: Sweden: Stordalen... | reverse complement strand
TGAACATTCCTTCTTGCTGGTTGTCGTCGCCGCGCATTCGCTCGTCTCCTTGGCCTTCCTTACTTCAGACGAGTTTTTTGAATTAAAGTTGCAAACGGAAATGGGTTTTTCAACAAGCTGTTAGGCTTTGTGCTCGACTGGGTTTGTGAGCAACGTGACTCCATTCGGAAATCGGCTCAGGAGATGGACGCGAAGTTAATCGAGGTAGTGCGCGAAGAGCAGATGTTGTTCAAGCAAGACGAGGCGGCGATAAATAGGAAGTATCCTGTCTTACCGTTTAACCCCTTGACACCAGCGACCTTTACATTTGTCAGCCTGCGACGACGCTTGATCACCGACAGGCAGCAACAGCTGAAGAAAGGCGACGGTCTCGATTACTGCCATGCCGTCATGGCGAGCGTCTTTTCAAGTGTCGCTGCTCTCGATAAACATTGGAAGCGGCGCATTGAGAGCCTGCCTAAGCCCAACAAGCTGGCCAAAATTTATTACCAACCAGAGCTCGATCGGATGGTGACAGACATCGAGTTTTACTTTAGACAGTCACAGACTGCTGCTTAAAGAAGTGACTCGCGAAAATTGCTGTTGTGTGACAGACCTCAATTATGCCCGGGCTTGGTTTTGCTCTCCGCCCAAAGTGTCGTAAACTGTTGAGCCCGCAGTCTGCTGGGAGGTCGTACAATCGGCAGTACATCAGCCTCTGGAACGCAAACGAGCCCACGGAAACGTGGGCTTTTTTGTGTTTTCAATAATTTACGGTGTCATCACTGACCATCACTGATCCTCATTCGCCATGGTTTGATACAAGTTTGATGCAAGTGAATCTGTCGGGTGGGCAGAACAGCGGACGCAGGTGACCTCTATTTTGGCACGTGCTCGAACTTCGGACTATTGTAATAATCGAAGATACGCCAAGCCCCTGAATATTTTTGCCGTTGGCGTCTACCTAACGCTCACGGACAAAATGCCGGATGCCTCTGTGGATTGAAACCATCGAACTGACGGCGATCTGAGTTTCACAACCGCATTCTCCGTCACGATCGAAGATCAAGCACTTAAGCGCAGACTGAAACGGAAACGCCTCCCGCAACTGTTGAATGATCCAAGTGCTCGTCGGATGGCGCGTAACATTGAAGTGCAAGATTTGCCGACGATCTCCTCTCGTGGGCTTTTCAGAATATTCCACGGAATCGCGACCGCTTGTCTTCATATATCCATGACGTCTTCGAGCGACGACGTTATCTACGGAGTGCCTGTTTCCGGCTCCATCGGCGGCAGGAAAACACCCTCAAAGGTCAGGAGCTTTGCCGCTTCATTCATTCGAGAAACAAGGTCATCCACAATTTGCTTATGTTTATTGAGTTGTTCCTGATTCCGATAGAAGTGATATCGCGATGTGGCGAAACGTTCTGAGTGATGGAGGATCCAATGCAGGCGCCCTATCAACGTGATGGCATCATCAAGGGCCGCAGCCCCACGTTGAGCTAGCGTAAGAGGCATGTACTTTGGGAGAAAGTTAGCCGGAGGAAATCTAAGTTCGTCGAATAAACCCAAAGACGAACTGTAGATTGTGCTGTCCTCCGTCATCTCACCGTCAAGTATTATGCATTCCCCGAAACGACAGTCGTTTGAAAGCCACCACGACAGATGGAACGTTAGATTCGGAAACGTACTCGAAGCTTCTATTATCTGCTTGATTGGCGGGTTCCATCTTGTAGCGACCCCGAACCGAGGAACGGAAACCCCGCACTTCGTGAAGGTCTTGTCTTCTGTCAAGATGCAAAACGGCGCGCAGCGATCTAGCCTACAAATATCCCCGTACCAAGTCGACGAGGTAATTTCTTGCCCGTTTGCGGACCAGAAGAGGCCGTTTTCATCCTCAAGATTTCCCCACTGACGCAAATCGAGATTGTCTAGATCGATGTGGAACATTGCTTTCGAGAGCTTTCGAACGAATAAATGAGGCGATTCCTCCAGGCCAACTACGCTGATCGATGAACATGCTACATTTCCCATATTATTCCCCCTTCTTTGTTTCTCTTCCTACTAACAATACTCATGATGCTGGAAAGTGTGATCACTTTTTATCGCAAATGATAGGTTTTAGAGTTGCATGGTTTATTACGAATTCGAGGTCGGCCACCGAAGTTATCCAATGGTTAGCAGAAGCTGGCGGGAACAGAAAATAGCCGAGCGACCTTACGAACCAACGTGGGCAGTTGGACGTGCGGAAAACTACAGGACCACACTGGCGCGATCGCGGTCGACTTCGGATTCAGAAGGATACCGACTTCAAAAACGATTACGAAGAGCTTATGAAAGCCAACCCCGAGGCACGGGCGGAACGCTGGTCTGCGGGGTTAGGTTTCCCGAACGCCAGCGCTACATCAGGACGTTATCGCGCAACTTTCGCTTCAGTACCTTGCCAGTGCCTGTCTTCGGCAAATTCTCGACGAACTCTACAACTCTGGGGGCTTTGTAATGAGCAGTTCGGGAGCGGCAGAACTGGACAAGCTCATTCTCGTCGATGCTTGCCCCAGGCTTCAGCACGACAAAAGCTTTGGGTGCCTCGCCCCATTTGGAATCCGGGACGGCAACTACTGCAACTTCGCTCACCGCGGGATGCGTGACTATCAACTTCTCGAGCTCAAGCGACGAAATATTCTCGCCGCCGCTGATGATAATGTCTTTCTTACGGTCGACAATTAACAGGTACCCATCTTCGTTGATCGTCGCCAAGTCACCGGTGCAAAGCCATCCGGAATTCAGCGCATCGTCAGTGGCTTCAGGTTGTCCCCAGTAACCGGTCATAACGCCGTCACTTCGCGCAATAACTTCGCCCACGCTGTTTCCATCGCAAGGGACGTCATTACCGGCTGTATCGACGACGCGAACCTCAGCGCCAGGGATGGCGTAACCGGACAAGGCCTGTATTTCAAGGCTACGTTCTGGGTCCAGACCGAGGCCGGGTTTAATCATTGAGCTTGTCAGAGAAGGCGAAGCCTCCGTGAGCCCGTATGCCGAAAAGCAAACGCCGCCCAGCTTTTCTTGTATCTCGCGGACGAGAGTTGGTGAAGGGGCCGAACCACCGATGCGGATACGTTCGAGACTCTTCAGGTTGTGTTTGGTGCACTCCGGGGATTCAAGCAGCGCCGTGGCCATCGCGGGCACAAGCGCAATGGAACTCACGGCTTCGCGTTCAATTAATTGAAAGACTTCGGTAGGACTAAAACGCCTGATCATTACGTGTTTCGCACCGATGTAGTGGACCGCACCCCAGCCGTTCACATGGAACAGGGGAATCACGTGCAGGTGCGTCGTGAGGCGGGTAGCGTCAAACGTCATACTATGATTGATCGCGTGCAGGTATACATTGCGGTGACTTAACATCACTCCTTTTGGAGATGATGTCGTGCCACTAGTGTAGAAAATCTCGGCGACGGAGTTCTCATTCACATCCATGATGTCACGCCGGAACGGCATCGCGGCCGGAAGGAGTCCCTCGTAATTCTTGGCCCACGGCAATTTGCTTTGAGACGAGAGCTCATCCAGCAGAATGAAACGACGCACACTGGGTATCTCATCGCGAATCGCCTCAACGGCTCGGGAAAAAGCCTCTTCGAAGAACAGAATGGCTGGCTTCGCGTCGTTCAGGATAAACGATAGTTCGGGCGGAGCGAGCCGGGTGTTCAGCGGCAGCAGCACGCCGTCGGCTTCGGGGACCGCGAAATACGCTTCCAGAAAGCGGTGGCAGTTCGCACTAAGAACGGCGACTCGCTCGCCGTTTTCAATACCCAACTGCCTCAACGCGCCGGCCAGCCGAGATACGCGGTCCGCAAATTGGGAATACGTGAACCGCTGATCGCCACAGACAACCGCAGTTCGCTTCGGAAACTGCTGTTGGGCGTAACGTAAGAAGCGAATGGGGGTCAGCGGTATATTCATTTGTGAAGCGACCCGGGCCTGACCGACAAAGGGAGAAAGACAGGCATCATCAAGAACGTTGTTTCTGAGCTTCCTCCACCGTGAGACCGTCCGCGAAGTACTGCATAGGTTCCGCTATATATATATATCTACCGATCTGAGAGAAAACGCGAGTACAAACCGGCAAAACCCCCCGATATCTGGGGGGACATACTTGATGGCACCTCGTCCATCTAGGTGCAAGCGTTTCCCTTTGCACTCTAGCGGCAGGCGCGATTCTATCAGAATCGGGGACAGCGTTCGTGGCAGGAAGCGTAGGGCACGGCTGAAGCCGTGCCGAAAGGTCGGTACAATTCAGGCTTTAGCGCTTGAGGTGGGTGGGACGGCGGCCTAGACAGTCATGAGGATCGGTTCGTTAGATTCTAGACTTTAGCACTCTGCGTTGTAGAATAGCGCTGGACAATTGACTCACGGGTAGAAAGTAAGTCCAGCCAGATCGCACGAGGCGAACGCGTGGCAACCGTGGCGGATGACAGGAACGCGGAGGAGCTCCTGGCACGAGCAGCGCAACAGGATGAGCTTTCGCGCGAGGAAGCGGTCTTCCTGTATCGTGCCGAATTGCCAGCCCTTCTGTCGGCGGCTGCGTCGCTTCGCGATCGATTCCACGGGCACAACATCAGCTTCTCGAAGAAAGTCTTCATTCCGCTGACGCCTCTTTGCCGCGATTATTGCGGCTACTGCACTTTCCGGCGCGATCCCGCCGAGCCGGGCGGGCGTTTTTTGACGCCGGACGAAGTGTTGGACCTAGCGGAACGCGGGCGTCGCGCCGGATGCAAGGAAGCTCTTTTCAGTTTGGGGGACCAGCCCGAACGGGTTTTTCCGGAAGCCGCCGAGCAGCTTCGACAATTGGGTTTTGCACGGACCCTCGACTATCTTGCCGCAATGTGCGAGCTGACGCTTGAACGCACCGACTTGCTTCCGCATGCGAACCCAGGGCTAATGGGAACTGGTGACCTGGAGCGGTTGCGGCGTTCGAACGTAAGTTTGGGTTTGATGCTCGAAAGCATTAGCACGCGGCTGATGCGCAAGGAAGAAGTTCATTGGAATGCGCCGGACAAGGTTCCCGCGCTGCGCTTGCGGACCATCGAGGAGGCGGGAAGACTCCGGATTGCATTCACCACGGGAATTCTGATCGGGATCGGCGAAACCCTGGAGGAGCGTGTCGAGTCCCTCTTCGCCATTCGCGAATTGCATGCGCGCTACGGACATATTCAGGAAGTGATCGTCCAAAATTTTCGCGCCAAGCCAGGCACCCGGTGGGAATTCATGCCCGAGCCATCTCTCGAAGATATGTTGCGCACACTCGCCATCGCGCGCCTGATTTTGGGCGGCAAAATGAATTTGCAGGCGCCGCCCAATTTGAGTTACGCGGATTTTCCGCGTCTCCTCGAGGGAGGCATTAATGACTGGGGCGGAATCTCACCAGTGACCCAGGACTTTATCAACCCGGAAGCGCCGTGGCCTGCCCTCACCTTACTCAAAAAGAAGACGGAGGCTGCCGGATACGAACTGCGCGAGCGCCTGTCGATCTATCCGGAATTCGCCCGGCAAGCGGAATTCGTTGATCCGAAATTGCGGTCTTATCTTGAGCGGTGGCTGGATACGGAGGGTTATGCCCAGTCTTGTGCCAACTGAACGTCGAGGCGAGATGCTTCGCTACGCCAAAGAAACTTCATGGGAGGATGCCGCGCGGCGTGCGAGTCCCGCCGTGGTGAGCATTCTGGAGAAGGCGCTCTCCGGCGCTTGCCTCACGTTCGAAGATGGCATGCAGTTGGCCTCCGTAGACGCAGCGAACCTGGATGCCCTCGTCAAAGCGGCTGACGAATTGAGACGGCGGGCCGTCGGCGACGTGATTACCTACGTGGTGAACCGAAACTTGAATTTCACCAATGTATGCTTTGTCGGCTGCGAGTTTTGCGGCTTCAGTCGCGGACCCCATGCTGCGGATTCCTATTTTCATTCTAACGAGAAACTGATTGCGAAGGCTCGCGAGGCTGCCGAATGCGGCGCAACGGAGGTGTGTATCCAGGGCGGCCTGCCGAAAGATCTCAATGGGTTTTACTATCGGGATCTTTTGCGCGACATCAAGAGGGCACTGCCGCGAATACATGTCCACGCCTTTTCGCCGATGGAAATCGCCTATGGCGTCGAGAAAACGGGCCTGCCCCTGAAGGAATATCTCTTGATGCTGAAACAAGAGGGATTGGGAAGCATCCCGGGCACCGCGGCGGAAATCCTGGACGACGAAGTGCGAAGCCTGCTAAGTCCGAACAAACTGAAAGTGGCCATGTGGGTCGAAATCATACGCACCGCTCACATGTTGGGCATTCCGACAACCTCGACGATGATGTACGGCCACGTGGAGCGGAGCGAACACTGGGTGCGGCACATCCTTCTGTTGCGCGAAATTCAAATGGAGACGCACGGATTCACCGAGTTTGTGCCACTGGGCTTCATCCATCCGAAGACGCGTCTTTATCGGATCGGGAAGTCGCGGCCAGGATACGCGGAGGACGAAAGCCTGATCGTTCATGCTCTCGCCCGCGTGCTGCTCAATGGTTACATCCGCAACATCCAGGTCTCGTGGGTGAAGCTTGGGTTCGAAGGCTCGCTGGCGTGCTTGAACGCGGGCGCGAACGATTTCGGCGGAACACTCATGGAAGAGAGCATTTCCAAGGCCGCCGGCGCCATGCACGGGGAGTATGTTTCGCCCGGGCAGCTTCAATCGCTGATCTTATCCAACGGCCGCATTCCAGCGGAACGTTCGACGACTTACAAGATCCTGCGGACGCTGGACGCTGATCGCGAACATGATGATAGGGGTCGCGGGGTTCCCACGATGCGAGCGACGGCAGCGGATTGATGCGCATCGCCGCGCTGGCTGGAGGCGTCGGAGCGTCAAAGCTGCTACTTGGTCTCGCGCGGGTGATGGATTCACGGCAGCTGACCGTGATCGTAAACACGGGCGATGACCTCGCGCTTCACGGGCTAGAGATTTCGCCGGATCTCGACATCGTAACGTACACGTTGGGCGGCGTCGTAAATCCCGCCACTGGTTGGGGGTTCGACAAGGAAACATTTTGGTTTCTGGAACGCCTCGCAGTTTATGGATGTCCGAAATGGTTCCATTTAGGCGATCGCGATCTTGCAACGCACGTCTATCGCACAGATGAACTTAGAAAGGGCGCGACGCTTGCCCAAGTTGCGGATTCGATCCGCTGCGCGCTCGGCGTGCAGGCTAGAATCATGCCCATGAGCAATCAGCCCGTTCGAACGATGATCGGCACGCAAAACGGTTCCCTCCATTTTCAGGAATATCTTGTCAAGCTGCGCGCGAAACCGGCCGTTCGGCGGATTCGCTTCGAAGGAAGCCGCGACGCAAAGCCGGCGCCTGGAGTCTTGGAGGCTTTGAGGACAGCGGACGGCATCGTGATTTGCCCTAGCAACCCGCTCATCAGCATCGGGCCCATCCTTGCTGTCCCAGGGATTCGCGAAGCACTGCGAAAGCGGCGCGACCGGGTGATTGCCGTCTGTCCGCTCGTGGGAGGCAAGTCTTTGAAGGGTCCCTCGGACCGGATGATGACGCAAATGGGTCTGGAGGCCTCGGCGTCCGGCGTTGCAAGGCTCTACCAGGATATTTGCGGAACGCTCTTGATTGACCGCACGGATTCGGCGCAAGCGCCCGCAATCGAAGCATTGGGGATGCGCGCGGTCTGCGGCCCAACGGTCATGCGAACCCTTCATGATAAAGTGCGAGTAGCGCGCTTGGTGCTGGAATCTATTTCGAATTGCGTCGCGCACACTCGGCCGGGCCGCGGGAATATGTCTCCTATTCAAAATGCACGGGGGAGAAAATGAACGTCCTCTTAATTCCCGTGAAGGAGGTTTCGAAAGCGAAGCAGCGTCTGACGGCGCACTTCTCGCCTGTCGAGCGGATTGCGTTGGCGGACGCGCTGTGGCAGGACTTTTTCGATGTCGCCGCAGCCGCGCGAAACGTTGACAAGGTGTTTGTCGTCAGCGCTGAGTCGCGAGTGCTCGAGCGAGCGCGCAGCTTTGGATGGGAGGTGATTCCCGAGTCGCAGCAGATTTCGGAAAGCGACTCGGTGGACTTCGCGTCGAGGTGGTGCGTCGAGCGTGGCGTTGATGCCTTACTGCGGCTGCCCGTGGACCTTCCGCTCATCCAGCCCTGTGACATCGAGTCGCTGTTTAGTGGACTGCCGTCTCGGCCGGCCACTGTGATCGTCCCGTCGCGCGATGGCGACGGAACGAATGCCCTTCTCCGTAAGCCTCCGACATTGTTTCCGTCTCGATTTGGTCCGGGCAGCTTCGCCAAGCACCTGGCTGAGGCATCTCGATGTGGTGCGCAAATAAGAGTGATCCGGAATCCGCGGCTTGAAGTGGATATCGACGACATGGAGGATTTGCGAGTCCTGAGCGCCCACGACGTGCGGGCGAACGCGACGTATGCCTGGTTACAAGCGCACGGGTTTGTGCGAGCGACGGAAGAGATGGCGGGAGGTAGTGAACCTCTGCGCGCCCAGGTCAGCTCTGCGGCTCGGCAATCGGCAGACCCGTGAGGCGCAATCCCACGCCATGCACTTTATACCGTTGATTGATCGTGATGAGCAGCGCGGTGATCTGTTCCACGATTCGAGAATTTTCCAGGCGCCCGCCGTTGATGGCACGCACGCCGGGGATCCTTTCGGCCAATTCCGATGCGACCTTGCGCGCATCTTCGTCGTCTGTGCAGATGATGGCGTCGCAATCGACAGGGTTCTCGCCGCTTAACGCCCCAGCCGGGATATTGTGGAACGCTCCGACAACGGCAACATCCTTCGGCACCAATTCAGCCGCCTGCTGTGCCGCGGAGCCTTGCCATACTGTCAGTGTCCTGGACGGCGCACCGCCGACGGCCGCCGCCAAAGGCACGGTCGCGTCAATCAGGACCGTTCCCGATTTGAAGGATAGCTTCAGGTTCTTTAGCAACGCGGCTTGGCCGGCGAAAGGAACGGTCAGAACGACGATTTGTGCGGCCTCAACCGCTTCCGCATTCTCCATGCCGTGAACCCATGACGTCCCTCCCGCGCGCAATGTGATACTCGCTGCGGCATCGCGGGCGCGTTGCGCGTTGCGCGATCCGATCAAGATCCTTTCGCCTGCCCGCGCCCAGCGAAGCGCCAGACCCATGCCTTCCGGTCCTGTCCCGCCAATGATTGCAATAGTGTGGCTCATGCGGCCTACTCCTGCCGTCTGCGAATCATCCGGTCTGTGTTCCGTTCTGGACACTGCATCATAGCCTCCTGACTTAATTTGTAAACTGAAGCCGCTGCTAACGGAAAAGATCCTTCTCTCGAGGCCGAATCAAATCAGCTCCGCTTTGGAAAGCGCCATCGGCTGCGTAGCCCCGAACGATGGCCGCGGGCACGCGTTCAAATTTACCCATCACGAGCTCGGCGGCGGATGCCAGTTCATCCGCGACAGCGATCAGCGTAGCGTTTAACATTTTGCCGCTCGCATCGGTTTTGCCGCGATAGTCAAGCAGCGACGCTGACCCAGCGGCGCCCAGCGCCACGTTGACGAGGCCCTCCCGCCACGGGCGCCCAAAGGTATCCGAAATCACAATGCCAACGCGAACTCCAAATGCTCTTGTGAGCCCGTCGTGCAATTTGCGCGCGGAGCGATCCGGATCCTTGGGCAGCAACACAGCCGTCCCATCGGGGCTGTTCGATACATCCACGCCCGCATTGGCGCAAACGAATCCATGGTGGGTTTCCGCCACGATCACTCCGCGTTTCATGAGTACAATGCCGCTGGCTTCGCGGAGCACCAACTCGATCAGCCGCGGGTCTTTGTTATATTTGCCGGCCCATCGAGCTGCTTGCCTAGAGGGCTTGATCGAGTCGAGAGGAACTATGCGGCCCTCCGCCTTCGAAACAATCTTGTGCGTGATGATGAAGATGTCTCCCTGGCCGACGCGCACGCGCTGCCGCCTCGTCGCTGCAACAAGGAGCCGAACCAGCTTGTCGCCGGGAACAACCTCCGGCAAGCCGCGCAGGGGAATGATTCGAATCGAAGAGACAGCCGTTGTGAATTTCTTGGATGCCGACATCGCGACCTGGTTTTGGATTTGACCCGACGGTTGAACTTCCCCGGGTGGCCGATCCACAGGGACGCATAAGTATAGCAAGGTGAAACTGTGGATTTGAAGCGACCGTTATCCTGACGCGAACGCCTCGCCATCCTTGCGTCGATATCTAACCTGTATTCAAGATCTTACTGCGCGGAGCAGCACCCATCTGCGATACAGACGGGGGATGAATGCTTTTTCCCTAGCCACTGCGTGTTTTACCCGCGGGTAGAAGTTTCTGTTGACGATGCGCTTTGTGCACAGTACAGTCTGCATTCTGCCCTGAGCTCCCAGGAGTGGATCAGGGCACGAGCACCAGTGATCTTGCTGGACGGAGGCCTCTTGGGATCGATTCCTAGACAACCCAGTGCGCAACAAGGCATGAAGAAAATCCGGTTGGGGGCAGGTTCCGCCTCCTGGGGAGACATGCTGGATCCAGCTGTTGATCTGGTCAAGTATGGCAATCTCGACTACATCGGTTTCGACCACCTTGCCGAACTCACGCTTTCAATTCTTCAAAGGATGAAGGCCAAGGATCCGAAACGAGGATATATCCCGGATCTGATTCCATGGACGCAGACCCTTCTGCCGCTGTGCCAGGCGAAGGGCATCAAGATGCTCACGAATGCCGGAGGTGCGAATCCTGAGCAAGGGGGTGAAGAAGTTCTGAAGATTGCGAAAGCCGCAAACCTTCCCGGGCTCAAGATCGGCGTTGTCGTCGGGGACGACATCTTCAACCGAATTCAGGACATCCACAAACGAGGCATCAAGCTGGCGAACATGGACACGGGCGAAGAAGACATTGACCGAATCATGGACCGCATTGTAGCCGCGAATGTCTACATCGGCTCCGAGCGCCTAGTGGAGGCGCTCGGAAAGGGCGCCGACGTGGTGGTTACGGGCCGATGCACGGACAACGCTCTCTACATCGCGCCGATGGTTCACGAGTTCGGGTGGGCCATGGATGATTGGGACAAAATTGCCGCAGGTATTACGATCGGTCACATCATCGAATGTACTACGGGGTGCACGGGCGGTATGTCGAATTTCTGGAAAGACATCAAGGAACCTTGGCGAGCGGCGTTTCCGATTGCCGAGGTCTACGAAAACGGCGATGCCATCATTACCAAGCCTAAGGAAACGGGCCGGTTCATAACGGAATGGACGGTGAAGGAACATCTCGTTTACGAAATCCACGATCCAAGGAATTATCTAATGGCTGACGGCATTGCCGACCTCACCCATCTTTCTATCAAGGAAGTGGCCAAGGACGAGGTGAGAGTCACTGGGTTCAAAGGCAAGCCAAAACCCAAGATGTTGAAGCTTTGCATTGGATATGAAGACGGCTGGATCGGCGAAAGCGAGATCAGCGTGTCTTGGCCGGACGCGCTCGAGAAAGCGAAGTTCTGTGAGTCGTTCCTGAGAGGCCGATTCAAAGAGAAGAATCTGGAGATCCAAGAAATTCGGGTTGATTATATTGGGGTCAATTCGTTGCACGGGCCATTGGCAACCGTGCCGCACCCCAGTGAATTGAATGAAGTACGCGTGCGGGTCGCGGTGAGGACCAGTTCCAAGGAAGTCGCGAACCTGGTCCGGCGAGAGGTCACGCATCTTTGGACGCACGGCCCGGTGGGCTCTACGGCCGTGATCAGCCCTCCGCCTCCCCGGCAGGTCATCTCATTGTGGCCGACGCTCATTCCGCGAGAAGAGGTTCCCACGCGGCTGATCATGAGGGAGGTTTGACGACGTGAAAAAGCAGATTCCTCTGATTGACATTGCTTACGCGCGATCCGGTGACAAAGGGGACGTCTCCGACATCGGCGTGATGGCGAAGGACAAGAGAGCTTACGAGATTCTGAAGAAATATTTGACGGCGGAGCGCGTGAAAGAACACTTCAAGGGAATCGTCAAGGGCGACGTAGTCCGCTATGAGATGGACAACTTGGATTCTCTCGAATTCGTCATGTTCAACGCTCTGGGCGGGGGCGCGACCCGGACGTTAGCGATGGACCAAACGGGGAAAGCATTTGGGTGCAATTTGCTTCGGATGGTTCTGGAAGTAGACGAATAGCGCGGGTCGCGCCGTTTTCAAACGGAGCGAGTTAGGAATGACGTATCCTGTGCATGCAGAGGAGCCGCAGGGTTTCGAACCTGATCGCACGCATACCAGAGGATCCGAGTGCCAGTCGACGGGAATCGAATCGTTGCAATAATAGCGCCGATCGCTGGCGTCTTTTACCGGGCACCTTCTCAGCAGGATCCTCCCTACGTCGAACTGGGGAGTAAGGTGTCTCCCAGACAGGTTTTGTGTCTGCTCGAAACGATGAAGGTCTTCAGCAAGGTGCGGTCCACGGTGCAGGGGAGAATTGTTGAGATCGGCTCGGCCAACGGGGAAGCGGTCGCGAAGGGCCAAGCCCTCTTTCGAATCGAACAGATTTAATCAGGAGCTAGGCCTCTGTTTTCCAAAGTACTAGTCGCGAATCGCGGGGAAATCGCGCTCCGCGTGATTCGTGCCGCGAGGGAGCTTGGAATCCAGACGGTTGCGGTTTATTCGGACGCGGACAAGGATTCCATGCACGTTCAGTGGGCGGACGAAAGCGTCGCGCTGGGTGGACGGCAGAGCAGCGAAAATTACCTGAATATCCCAAAATTGATCGACGCAGCAAAGCGCAGCGGTGCGGCCTGCGTTCACCCAGGCTACGGTTTTCTCTCCGAGGATACCCGGTTCGCCCTCAGCTGTGCTGAGGCAAAACTCAAATTCATCGGCCCCACCGTTGAAAACCTGCAACTGGCCGGAGACAAGCTCGACGCAAAAAAGAGTATGAGATCAGCCGGCTTGTCGGTCATTCCCGGCAGCGACGTCGCCATCGCGAAGCTCGCCGACGCATCGGCGCTAGCGCGCGAATACGGCTATCCCGTTATCCTAAAAGCGGCGGCGGGAGGCGGCGGTCGCGGGATGAGGGTGTGCAACGACGAGGCCACCATCAACGAAGAATTCCCCGTCGCCCAGGCAGAAGCAAGAGCTGCCTTTGGCGACGGCAAGATCTACATGGAAAAATTCATCCCCAGAGGACGCCACGTCGAGGTCCAGGTGCTCGGCGATGGAAAGGGAGGTGCCGTGCACCTTGGCGAACGGAATTGCAGCGTCCAAAGACGGCATCAGAAGCTAATTGAGGAGTCGCCCAGCCCCGGAATCGACGCTGCTTTGAGAGAGAATATCTGTGCCGCAGCTCTGCAGGGAGTGAAGCACATCGGTTATTTGAATGCGGGAACGATGGAATTTCTGCTGGACCAGTCGGGCAACTTTTACTTTATGGAGATCAATGCCCGCATCCAGGTAGAACATCCCGTCACCGAGATGGTAACCGGAGTGGATTTGATCAAGGAACAATTCAAGATCGCGATGGGAGAGCCGCTCGTCCCGCAAGATGCAATCCACAGCAAGGGCTGGGCGATCGAATGCCGCATCAATGCAGAGGATCCGGACATGAATTTTCTTCCATGCCCCGGAGTTATCGAAACCCTTTTTCTTCCAGACGGGCCTGGCGTGCGAGTGGATACGCACATTCATGCCGGGTACGAGATTCCCATTTATTACGACACGCTGCTGGCCAAGCTAATCGTGCACGCCAAAACCCGTCACGAAGCAGTCGCGAAGATGTCGCGCTGCCTGGATGAGTTCATAATTTCGCCGACGAGCACGACCATTTCTTTCCACAAGAAAGTATTACGCGATGCTGATTTCATCGAGGGGCGTTACGATACCGATTTTGTAAGCCGCTACCTCGAAGTAGAGCAAGATGAGGACGATTGAGCACATTTGAGAAATGGTTTTCGCTTGATGGCCAGGTGGCTCTTGTCACGGGCGCAGGCAGTGGCTTGGGGCGTGCCATTGCGCTGGGTCTTGCCGAAGCCGGCGCGGACATCGTCTGTTGCGGCAGACGCCCGCAGAATCTCGACGAGACTTGCAATCTAATCGAAAGGACGGGCAGGCGTGCACTGGCGATCGAAACGGACGTCGGTTCATCGAAGCAGGTCAAAGATTCAGTTGCGAAGGCTGCGGCGTGGCAGGGAAGAGTCCACATTCTCGTCAACAGCGCCGGCGTTATGCAGGGAGTTTCGTCGCTAAGTACGACAGAGGAGGAATGGAACAGCGTAATCCGCACCAATCTAACCGGAACTTTCCTTTGCTCACAGGCAGTCGCGGCACACATGATCGAGCGAGGCAGCGGGAAGATCATTAACGTAGGTTCTATTTTCGGATCCATGGGCACGACGCACTGCCTTGCCTACTCCTGCTCGAAGGCAGCGATTGACGAGATGACAAGAAGCTTGGCCGTGGAGTGGGCGCGATACGCGATTTGTGTGAACGCCATTCTTCCCGGCCATTTTGAGACGGATATGTCGGCAGGGATTTTGTCCGACCCGAAGACGAGCAAGCGGATCTTTGAGCGCATGCCGATTCGCCGAGCAGGCCGTCCGGACGAATTGAAACCGCTCGCGGTCTACCTGGCGTCGCGCAGCTCGGATTACGTTACCGGGCAAACGTTTTGCATCGATGGCGGCTATAGCATAGCTCTGTATTATTGAGACTCAGTAAGAACATGCTTTACACGCACATCCTTTACGAACTGACCGACCACATCGGGCGGATTACGCTCAATCGGCCCGAGAAGCGGAACGCCCTCAGCCGCACCGCGATGATTGAGTTGGTCCACGCCCTTGCGGCCATTCGGGATGATGCGCAGGTTTATCTCGTTGTGGTTACTGGGGCCGGCGACGAAGCCTTTTGCGCAGGCGCCGACATGAATGATTTCCTCAACAAGGACGCGCTTGCCAAGAGAGAGCAGAACGAGGCCTACCGCCAATTGTGCAAAGCCTTTATGGAAGTTGGAAAGCCGGTGATCGGCGCTATTAACGGCCTGGCATTGGCAGGTGGCGCCGGCCTCACGCTCCTGTTTGATTTTGTTCTATCTTCGGAAAGAGCGCGCTTTGGATTTCCGGAAATCAAAGTGGGCATCTTCCCCATGATGGTAATGGCCAATCTATTTCGCGTGATCGGAAGACGAAAAGCCGTGGAACTGGTTATGACCGGCGAAATCATCAGCGCCCAGGAAGCAGAGCGAATCGGCTTGATCAACCGTGCCGTGCCGCACGAACAGTTACATGCGGAAGTGAACCGGTTGACGTCGAACCTTCTGCAATTCAGCCCGTCGACGCTTCGGCTTGGTAAGGAAGCGTTTTGCAGCTCTTCCGATATGAGCGCACCTGAAGCGTTGGACTACATGAAAGAGATGGCCACGCTGGTCCTGCTGACGGAGGATGCCAAGGAAGGGCTGGACGCCTTTCTCGCCAAGAGAAAGCCGTGCTGGAAAGGACGCTGAGTTTATGGATTTCCTGCTGAACGACGATCAAAAACGATTGAAGGAACAAGTGATCCGGCTGTGTGAGGACACGCTGAGGCCCTTGGAAGAAAGGATCGGCGAAACAAATATTGTGTCACGTGAAATCGCCGGTGAGCTGGCGCGCGCGGGTCTTTTTCGTCTCCTCGTACCGGGAGAATTCGGTAACACAACGGATATGCCTTCTCTCACGTCGGTGTGCCTGGTGCGCGAGCAACTCGCGCGGCGCTGTCCGAATGCTGAGCTGATTTTTGTGATGCAAGGCCTCGGAAGCTATCCGATCGTTGCAGCCGGGACCAAAGAGCAGAAGGCGAAGTATTGCCCGCTTGTCGCCAACGGCGAAAAGTTGTTTACGTTTGCGCTGACGGAGCCGAATGCAGGGTCAGACGCCGCAGCGCTCGAGACCTCAGCCATCGCCAGCGGTGACGAATACATCGTGAACGGCCAGAAGATGTTCATTTCCCTAGCGCCCGATGCAGACGTCTATAGCGTATTGGTGAAAACGGACAAGGAGAAGGGGGCGAAGGGCATTTCTGTTTTGGTGATCGAAAAGGGCTTTCCGGGTTTCGACCCGGGAAAGCGGCTGGATTTGCTGGCCGCGCATCCGATCGGGGCTCCGGAGTTCAGGAATTGCAAAGTTCCCAAGTCTAATTTGCTTGGACAACAGGACGCCGGTCTGAAAATCGCTTTGCAGACGCTCGATTTCTTTCGCTCTACGGTGGGAGCGGGCGCCATGGGGATGGCGCAGACAGCGCTCGATGAAGCGATCGGCTACGCGAAAAAGCGCGTACAATTCGGCAAGCCGATCGCGGAGTTTCAGGCCATCCAATTGAAGCTGGCGGCGATGGCGACGGAACTTGATGCATCGCGCTTGCTTGTCTATCGCGCCGCATATTTGAAGGACCACGGCCAACAACGGATCACGATGGAATCTTCCATGGCCAAGCTCTACGCCACCGAGGCGGCCCAGCGCATTATAGACCAGGCTCTTCAAATCCATGGTGGTTACGGAGTGCTGAAAGGGTCTGTCATGGAAAGACTCTATCGCGAGATTCGGCCAATGCGTGTGTATGAAGGTACCTCTGAGATCCAGCATCTTGTCATCGCCGGGATGCTCTTGAAGCAAACTGGTTCCACCTGACGCCGAAGCAAAGTGAATGGACCGATCGCCATGAAAGATGGCCGATTGCGCTTCCTCTTCACCGAAACAAGAAATGGACAAATCGCAGTCTGAATATGAATTCAGCGCTGAACGAACCGTGTCTGGTCGTGGATGAGGAACGGTTTTTCAGCGAGGAGAGGGATCACATGGGCGCCCTGGTTGAGCTTGGCAGCGATCACGATATCGCGATCATCACGATTAACAACCCGCCGGTGAATACGCTCAGCCCCGGAGTGGTCGAGGAACTTTCAAAAGCAGTGGAGCAGGTCTGCGCCGACGAGAGTGTCCGCGCTGTTGTGTTGGTCGGCAGTGGCCGCACCTTCGTGTCAGGAGGAGACATCAACGAATTTGTGAAGTTCACCTCGGGGAAGAAACAGCGCGACGGCTCGATCCTTCTTCAAGTGCTACTCCGGATTGAAAACTGCAACAAGCCGATGGTCGTCGCGATCCACGGGAATGCGTTGGGCGGAGGGCTTGAACTCGCCATGGCCGCACACTATCGCCTTGCGGTTCCGAGCGCACAAGTAGGCCAGCCGGAAGTGAAACTCGGGATTATACCGGGCGCAGCGGGTACGCAACGCTTGCCCCGGCTCGCGGGCGTGGCGAAAGCGGTGGAGATGTGCACAGAAGGAAAACCCGTCGCAGCGCAGGAAGCTTTGCAACTGGGCATTTTGGATCAATTGATCGAGGGTGATCTTCTGACGGGCGCAGTTGCGTTCGCGCGGAGCATAGTTGGAAAGCCGGTGCGCAGAACTCGAGATCTCACGGCAAAACTTGGGGCGCGCGAACAGAACGCCGCCCTTTTCGCTGTGGCACGCGAGGCCTCAGCGAAGAAGCACCGCGGTTTTGCTGCGCCGCTCGCGGCTATTGACGCTGTTGAAGCTGCCACCACGCTGCCATTTGACAAAGGCTGCGAGGTAGAACAGAGGTTGTTCACCGAGTGTCTGTTTTCCGAAACATCGAAGGCGATGATTCACTTATTTTTTGCGGGCCGTGAGATTGCGAAGATTCCCGACATACGAAGAGATACGCCGAAGGATACGCCGCTGGTTCCCGTCAATGCCGCGGCAGTGTTGGGTGCAGGGTTCATGGGTGGCGGCATCGCCATGGTCTTTGCGAATGCCGGGATTCCCGTGGTGCTCAAGGATGCCGACGAGGTGGCGCTCCACCGCGGCATGGATCTGGTCCGCAGGAACTACGCGGCATCGGTGGAACGCGGACGGCTAACGCAGGCGTTCGTTGACGAGCGGCTGGAGCTGATCCGGCCAACGCTTCGCTACGAAGACTTTTCGGATGCTGACATTGTGGTCGAAGCCATTTTTGAGAATATGGCCGCCAAGAAGGTCGCATTCGGAGAACTGGATCGCATATGCAAACCCGGTGCGATCCTGGCGACGAATACCTCCTCGCTGGACATTGACGCGATCGCATCTGTCACGAGCCGGCCCAACGCGGTGATCGGCATGCATTTCTTCAGTCCCGCCCCGGTCATGCGTCTGCTCGAGGTTGTCCGCAGCCAAAAGACCAGCAAAGAAGTGATTGCTTCGTGCATGCACCTTGCGAAAAAGCTCGGCAAATCAGGTGTCCTCGTCGGCAATTGCCCCGGGTTTGTCGGAAACCGCATGTTCGGATTGTATCGCCGCGAAGCGCAGTTCGTTGTTGAAGAAGGCGCCGACATCGAACAGGTAGACAATGCGCTCTACAACTTCGGTATGGCCATGGGCCCACTGAGGACGGCCGATCTTGTCGGCCTCGATATTCGCTGGCGGATTCGAAAGGAGCATCGCCATCTCGAGAGATCCGGGGTCCGGCAGCCGATAATCGAGGATCGCCTGTGCGAGATGGGGCGGTTTGGCCAGAAGACGGGCGGCGGCTGGTACAAATACGCTGGTGACCGCACACCCATTCCCGACGCGGAAGTGGCCAGACTTGTGCGCCTCTGGACCGCCGATGCAGGAATTCGGCAGCGCAAATGTTCTCCTAGCGAGATCGTCGAGCGCTGCATCTATTCGCTCGTCAACGAGGGCGCCCGGATCCTCGAAGAGGGCTGCGCCCTCCGCGCCAGCGACATTGACATCATCTACGTCAATGGCTACGGATTTCCGGAGCAGCGCGGCGGGCCAATGTGGTACGCGAGTGTCGTTGGCCTCGGCACCGTGTACCAGCGCACTTGCGAACTCCAGCGCCAGCATGGTGAGTCTTGGGAGCCCGCTCCTTTGTTGAAGCGCCTGGCTAAGCGCGGAGAGACGTTTGCTGATTATGACAAGCTGAATACGGACAGGACGTCCGTCATAGCGAACCCGTCGGCCCCACCGACTGCTATCAGTTCGGAGGGGCAATGAACATGCGGACAAGAGAAGCTGTGGTCGTAGCCAGTGTTCGGACGGCGCTTGCGAAATCCTATCGCGGCTCTTTCAACATCACGCGGCCGGACGATCTTGCGGCGCACTGCATCCAACGCGTGCTGGAAAGAGTGCCGGGCTTCGACCCGAACGAAATCGAGGACGTCGTACTGGGATGCGCGCTTCCGCACGGGGCGCAGGGCAAGAATATCGCGCGAATCTCCGCGATGCTGGCCGGCCTGCCGAGCTCTGTTGCGGGAACGACTGTCAATCGGTTTTGTGCATCGGGTTTGCAGGCCGTAGCGATCGGTGCGCACCAAATCATGAATGAAGGTGTGGACGCGATCATCGCTGGCGGAGTCGAAAGCATCAGTATGATCAAGCCCGACGCTGATCCACACCCTGAGTTGCAAAAGAGATTGCCAGGGCTGTACATGGCGATGGGTGACACCGCCGAAGTCGTAGCGAAGCGGTACAAGATCAGCCGACAGGTTCAGGACGAATATTCGCTGCTTAGCCAGCAGCGAACAGCGCGCGCCCAGAGCGAGGGTTTCGTCGAAGGCGAGATTGCTCCGATCAACGTCACCATGGCAGTGTTGGACAAGAAAACGGGCGAGAAGGTCGGAGTGCGCGAGGTGTTTGCCGATCGCGACGAATGCAACCGCCCGGACACCACGCTCGAAAGTTTACAGGCGTTGAAGCCGCATTTCGACCCGGACAGCGGCCATGGCACGGTGACCGCCGGCAACGCTTCGCAGCTTTCCGATGGAGCATCGGCTACGCTGCTGATGTCTCGCGAACGCTGCGAGCAATTAGGGATCCCTTACAAACTCGTGTTTCGCGGCTATCAAGTTTCGGGGTGCGACCCGGACGAAATGGGGATCGGACCTGTTTTTGCCGTCCCCAAACTTTTGCGGCGCTCCGGATTGGCGATCCGCGAGATTGATTTGTGGGAACTCAACGAGGCTTTCGCCGTGCAGGTCGTGTATTGTCGCGATCGTTTGGGCATTGATCCCGAAAAGCTGAATGTGAACGGGGGAGCAATCTCGATCGGCCACCCGTTTGGCATGACTGGCTCGCGTCTGGTCGGCACTCTGGCCAATGAAATGGAGCGCCGCAAAGCCCGCTATGGCGTGGTCACGATGTGCGTCGGCGGAGGTCAGGGCGCCGCCGGACTTTTCGAGCGCGCTTGATGAGCTGAGAGACGTAGAGGCAAGCAATCAGCAGCGGCGCCGAACGCGCCATCGTTAGCGAAAACGCGGAATTACTTCCTTCGCGAACAGCTCTACCGAAGGCGTGGACTTCTCGACGGGGAATCCTGGCGGATGGGCCCAAAAGATGAACTCTTCAGCAGACAGATTCCGCTGGTGCTCGCGAATCGCTTTCTCGCATTCGTCAGGCGTGCCCACAAAGTAGTTGTCACGAGACAGCTGGTCCGCATCCGCCACGTCCGGCGCGGTCGAATCGCCGGCACTCCGGTACCACTGCCGGTATAGATTGTGCTGGTAGAGGAAGTGCTCCTTCAGTTCTTCCCACGAACGAGCGGGATCTTCCGTGCAAAACATGGAGGAAAAGCTCTTGATGCGGAAGTTGTTAGGGTCACGGCCATACTCCCGCAGTGCGGTGTGGTAGGTTTCGACCACATCGAATTCCTTCGATGGCGACGGCAGGAGATGGCAACCGAACCGCGCTGCACGACGAATCGCAGCGCGTGATTGGCCGCCCATCCAAATTGGCGGTCCGCCCAGTTGAATCGGTTTAGGTGTAACCGACACGTTTAAGAACGAGAAATCCGGAGTCTTCGCCGAGAATTGTGCTGCGCCCCAGGATCGCTGCAGGATTTCGACGGCCTCGTCCATCCGGCGGCCCCGCTCTTTGTGAGGGACTTCGAACGCCTCAAATTCCTCAACTCGGTAGCCGCCAGCGACCCCCAAGTCAACGCGCCCGTTAGAAAGAATATCCAGCACAGCCGCGTCTTCGGCAACCCGCAGGGGATGGTGCAGAGGTAAGAGCAGGATCAGTGTGCCGAGCCGGATCCGCGCGGTACGCGCGGCGACCGCAGCCAGGAAAAGCAAGCTCGACGGCAGATAGCCATCGTCGGTGAAGTGATGCTCAGAGACCCAGACGGAGTCATAGCCGAGCTTTTCGGCGGCGACAATCTGGTCCAGGGTTTCCCGGTACAGATCTTGCGCCGGCTGCTTCCATCGCTCGGGATTCCTGAGGTGGTACCAGATACCGAATTTCATTTAGCTCCCGGAAAGTACCGGCGATTTTTCCGATTCGAGCAAGCTGCGCAGCGTTCGCATAAACGCGAGGGCCGCATCGCCGTCCACTACGCGATGATCAAATGTGAGCGATACTGGCAGAATTGCCCGGGCCACGATTTTTCCGTTGCGAACCACGGCGCGCTCTTCGATTTTTCCCAATCCCAGGATGGCCGCTTCGGGATAATGCACCAGCGATGTCCCGAACCATCCGCCTGCTGCACCGACATTCGTGATCGTAAAGGTGGAGTGTTGCAAGTCAGAAGGCCGTACGGAGCGGTTGCGTGCCGCTTCGGACAATCGCGCAGCGGCGCGCGCAATTTCGAAGAGGCCCAGCGTATCGGCATCATGAATGACCGGCACGACCAACCCTTCTGCGGTCGCTGTTGCAATTCCGATATTGCGCCGCTTGTGCAGGACGATGGCAGGTTCTTCCTCGTCGTATTCCGCGTTTAGGTATGGATGATCGCGAAGCGCCAGCGCAACCGCCTTGACGATAAAGGCGAGGTACGTAAGCCGAATTTCCTGCGCCGCGTCCCGTTTCAGGCGCGTATAGGCATCACTCAAGGCCACTGCGTCAAGTTCGTGGAATCCGCAGACGTGCGGAATGGCTCGAGCGGTGTGAGTCATCGCTTCGGCAATTCGCCGCCGAAGTCCAGTCACCGGAATTCGCTCGGAGTCGGCGCTCGAGGCCTTGGTCTTCGTCTTCGTGGTTTGCCCTGGCACCGCATGGGCGCGAATGTCTCCGGGCAGGATGCGCCCATTTGGGCCGGTGCCCCGGACGTCCGACAGGCTGACGCCAAGCTCCGCGGCGAGTTTTCGAACTGCCGGCGCCGCTTGCGGAGCCGCGGCAGTACTTGAAGTTATAGGTTGCGAGATCGCCGTGCTGACGGCCGCTGTTGCGGAAGCAGGTTCTACCTTCGCTGTTGGAGTTCCGGACACGGACAGCACCAAGAGCACGGCGCCTACCTTTACGCGTTGCCCTGGCGCGACGGGCAGGAGCTTGACCACGCCCGTTGCTGGCGAAGGAATCTCGACAATGGCCTTGTCGGTTTCGATTTCCACGATGGTCTGATTCTCTTGGACGCTATCGCCGACGGAGACGCGCCATTGCACAACCTCTGCTTCCGCGAGGCCTTCGCCAATGTCTGGGAGACGAAATTCGAAGTCCTTCATATCAGGCTTGTAAGACACTACGAATGATCCGCATCACGCGGTCGGGATTGATGAGATAGGCGGGCTCCAGCAGTTGCACCGGATAGGGCGTATCGGGGCCGCAGACGCGGGCCATCGGCCCCTTCAGCGAGAAAAACATTTCCGCATCCTCCTGGATAGTGGCGATGACTTCCGCCGCGTAGCCGCCCGTGCAAGATGCCTCCTGCAAGACGACGACTCGTCCCGTCTTGACGACCGATTCGCGAATCGCGTCAGTGTCGAGCGGCACAAGCGTCCGCAGATCGATTACCTCCAAGGATATTCCCTCAGCCGCCGCAACCTCGGCGGTCTTCGTGGCGACCTCGACCGCTGCACTCCATGCGATCACCGTGCAGTCGGTGCCCGGGCGCGCTACGCGCGCGCGCCCGATCGGTATAGTAACGTCGCCTGTGGGAACGGTACCGCGAATCAGCCGGTATCCTCGCAGCGGTTCGAGGAACATGACGGGATCGGGATCGCGAATCGCGGAAAGCAACAGACCTCGCGCGTCAGCAGGAGTGGCCGGAGCAACGACTTTCAGCCCAGGGCAATGCGTGAAGTGTGCTTCGAAGCCGTCCGAATGCATCTCCGGCGCGCGAACCCCGCCGCCAAACGGCGCGCGAATCGTCACCTGAGCTGAGAGGCTGCCGTAGGAGCGATAGCGAATCCTCGCGAGCTGTTCCGTGATTTGGTTGAACGCGTTATGCGTAAAGCCCATGAATTGGATTTCAACCACGGGCACAAGGCCCGCAAGGGCGAGGCCAAGCGCGGACCCGATGATCGCGCTCTCCGCAAGCGGCATATCGAATACTCGTGATGTGCCGAACTGTTTCTGCAGGTTTTCGGTAGCGCGAAAGACGCCGCCCGAGCCACCGACATCTTCACCTAGAACGATCACGCGGTCGTCGCGGCTCATTTCGAATTCGAGCGCGTCACGAACGGCTTCGACGATGGCCATATCGCCCATCAGGAGTTCTCTCGACTTGCTTCAGCCTGCGCGCGAAGGCGAGGCGTCATCTCGGCGAAGACGTGCGAAAGGCTTTCGGCAAGGGAAGGGGGAGGCTCGACTTGTGCGGTCTGCCACGCACGGTCAAGTTCCGCAGCGATCTCTTGATCCATTTCCGCGCCTTGTTCTTCGCTCCACAGGCCGTGTTGTTTCAGATACAGTTGCACGCGGAGGAGCGGGTCTTTCGGGCGCCACGCATCGCGCATGCCTGGCGGCTCGCACCGCGAGCCGTCGTCGGCCGTCGTGTGCATGCCCAGGCGATATGTGATCGCCTCGATCAGAGTAGGCCCTTGTCCGGATCGCGCTCGCTCCACGGCCTGGCACGTCACTTGATAAACGGCGAGCAGATCGTTCCCATCCACCTGAACGCCTGGAAACCCATAAGCACGAGCCTTCTCTGCAAAACTTGGTGAAGCCGTCTGAAGTTTGCTCGAGGTCGAAATTGCCCAATAATTATTCTGGCAGAAGAAAATCACCGGCGCCTTCATCACACCGCCCAGGTTAGCGGATTCGTGAAAATCGCCCTGGGACGTGGCACCTTCACCAAAATGCACCACCACGACGCCCGGCTTTTTTTGCAAAGAGAGGCCCCACGCTAGGCCCACAGCATGTGGAATCTGGCCGGCAACTGCGGCTTGGAAGGGAAGCATGTGCAATCCAGGTGGAATCAAAAAGCCGAGCGGGCTGCCCATATGCCAAAGGAATGCCTGCGCGAGTGTCAGCCCGTAAAAGAGCTGCCCTGCCGCCTCGCGATATTGTGGCACGAACCAGTCGGTGCTCCGATCCAGCGCCATGGCGCTGCCCACGCTGCATGCTTCTTGGCCGATGCCTGGAGCGAGCGTGACCATTAGCCCACGGCGTTGCAGATTTACACAGCGCTCGTCAAATCGCCGGCCGAGCAGCATCGCCCGCAAGCCTTCCATCACGCGAGGGCCGCTCAGCGGAACGGACTTGGAGACCAGCACACCCGCAGGGTCGAGGACCTGCACAATGGGCGGCGACGATTCCTTTCGGGATGCGGATGGCGTGGTGGTGCGCAGATGGCCCCCAGTGCGGTCTTGCGGCTTCCAGCGTAGCGCGCTTGCGGCCGCGCCACGGCAAGGCGCGTATTGTTAGATGGGCACGTCGTTCCTGTCAAGGCGAAATTAACCCGCGAGTCAAATTGCGCGCGTGTCGCCAACCGCGAGAAGGCGTGAAAAGTCCATGTTTGACCCACAAGTCAAAGACTGCGATGATGGTGCGTCTCCGAAATCCGGCGCATCGACTCTCGATGGAGCCCACGCTTAAAACTGGAGAATGACCCCATATGGATCCTCTTGTTGCTACAGCGCACTGGATTGAGGAGCTGCTCGCCAAATTGACGAAGACAAAATCCGCCGTCACCGGGATGGGCGGAGACAAGGAAATTGCCAAGCAGCACGCGCGCGGCAAGCTGACGGTTCGGGAACGGATCGAGATATTCTTCGACCCCGGCACATTTGTCGAACTCGGCGCGCTCGTGCGATCGCAGATACAGGATTTCGGGATGAACGTGCGGGACACTCCAGCAGACGGAGTGGTCACCGGCCACGGCAAAGTGAATGGCCGCGAAGTCTGCGTCTATGCGACGGACTTCACGATTCTTGCCGGAAGCGCGGGCGAAAGCCACTCGGCCAAGATCGCCTCCATCATCGAGCTAGCCGGTCGCATGCGAGTTCCTATTGTCGGTATGCTGGACTCGGCCGGGGCGCGTCTCCATGAAGGCAGTGCTTTGAGCCGTCCCTTCAATCGTATCTTCATTGCCCAGTCCATTTACTCAGGCGTGATTCCCCAGATCCAGGTGCTGATGGGGCCGTGCGCCGCAGGACAGGGCTATTCACCGATGCTCTCAGATTTTCTAATCATGACGGAAAAAACGGCTTACATGTGGCTTGGCGGTCCTCGTCTGACGCAGGCTGCGACCGGCGAGAATATTGACGACGCGGTGGTCGGCTCCGCGCTTTCTAACATGAGAGCTGGCCAATGCGACCTGATCGCTCCGGATGACGAGGCCGCCATAGCCGCCGCCAGGAGGCTCCTGGCTTATTTGCCTCAGCAGTGGGAAGAACTGGCCCCGGTTGCCGAGTGCGACGATCCCGCCAACCGCCGCGAAGAGGGACTGCTGGAAGTGCTCCCGGCATCTTCGCGCATGACTTACGACATGCACGAAATTGTCGAGCTGATCGTGGATCGCGAAAGCTTCTTGGAGTTGAAACCCGATTTTGCTCCCAACATAATCACTGGATTAGCGCGGCTGGGCGGGCGTGTGGTCAGTATCATCGCCAACAATCCCGACGAAATGGGGGGCGTGATGGAAAATGACTGCTCGGACAAGTACATGCGCCTGATGACGTTCTGTGATTCCTTCAACATTCCCATCATCACGCTTGTGGACACGCCGGGATTCGTGGTCGGCCGCGACTGGGAAGACAAGGGCATCCTGCGCCACGGCGCCAAGCTTTTGTATGCGTATGCATCCGCGACGGTCCCGAAGCTTTCGGTGATCATTCGGCGTTCGTACGGCGGTGGCAACGTCGTCATGGGCTCGAAGACCATGGGTGCGGATTTTTCGTTTGCGTGGCCCACGGCGGAGATTTCCATCATGGGGCCGGAGTCTGCGGCCGCCGTCATTTGGACTAACGAGCTGAAAGAATCGAAGGAGTCGCCAAATAGTGCGGCGATCCTTGAAGCAAAGTGCAACGAATACCGGGAGAAATACATAGACATCTTTAAATTGGCGGAGAATTACAGATTCGACTTTGTGGACGATATCATCGATCCTCGTGACACGCGCGCAGTGCTGATTCGAGCTCTGGAGGCGCTGAAGAACAAGACCGTGGACCTGCCGAAGCGAAAGCACGGCAACCCGCCGCAGTAGACAAATCGCTCGCCTGCAGTCCCTATTTGATTGCCAGTGGGTTGAGCGGCGATCCGACGGCACCCGTGATGCGCAACGGTTGTCCCACGAACAGAAATTCGTAGACGCCGTCCTTTTGGCAATCCGCCGCAAGCTCTTCGAGGTGGAACATCTCTCCGATCGTCATCCCCAAATCGCGGATCAGCACGCCATGCAGAGGCAGGATGCCGCCTTCGGACTCCGCCGGCTGCACCTCCGCCGCGATGTTGTCAAGCGCGACGGCCGAGACGCCATGGTCGTGTAGCCATTGGGCGGTTGAGCGTCCCAGCCCCGGTGCACCCTTCCAGAACTCCGACTTATCCTTAAGCGTGTAAAACCACGGTAGGTGGCCCGTTCGTACGAGGACAATATCGCCGCTTTCGACCGACAAGCCAGTTTGCTGAGTCGCGCGATCCAAATCTTCGGCCGTGATCGCGTAGCCGGGCTGAAGCCGCTCGCCTGCATCGAGTGCGCGAACCACGTCAAGCAGAATGCCGCGGCCCACGAAATGCTTGCACATTTTTTCGATGCCGAGCCGCCGCGCACCCGTGGTGCCGCGAATCTCACGCTGGCTGAACCCATTGTAGAGTTCCGTGCCATACCAGGCGTGAGACAGCGCGTCCCATTGAGTCGAACACTGTAGGGCCGCGAAAAGATAATCATCGGCAAATTTGATACCGCCTTCGGGATCGCTTCCCATGCCGCGCTGACCCGCCTCGTAGTCGGAGCCGGAAACACTCATCATATGCTTGGGCGGGAGCCGGCCGGGGTAGACAGGCCCGCGGTCGTCAAGCGGCGCTGCGCAGCTAAAGACGACACCGCGGCGCACCAGACGTGCTGCATGAACAATCGCCTCCGGAGTAATGAGGTTGGCGGTGCCAATTTCATCGGTTGCACCCCAACGTTGCCAGTTATTGAGCTGCGGGTCAGGGGGCATAAATTTGTTCAGCTCTTCCCGGGTCGTATCTGGTCGAGCAGACGCGCCATTCTCTTGATGCCTTCTCGAATGTCGTCTTCCGAACAGGCATAGGCGAGGCGCAGAAATCCTTCGCCGCCGGTTCCGAAGGAGGAACCGTGAACCGCTCCCACGCCTTCTTCGTTCACAAGCCGCATCGCAATCTCGCGCGAGGACGTGCCGAACGCCTTCACGCTCGGGAACACGTAAAATGCACCGGCCGGCAATTGTACTTCGACGCCGGGAATAGCGCGCAGTAGCTCGACGATGAGATCGCGGCGCCGCCTATACGCATCCACCATCCTGCGAATGCAGGCATCACCTCCGTCGAACGCCGCCACAGCCGCGCGCTGATTGAAGGACGCGGCACACGTAACCGTGTAGAGATGGACGCGATTGACAGCGTCAGCAGCTTCTTCCGGGCCGCAAAAATAGCCGAGCCGCCATCCTGTCATGGCATACGTTTTCGAAAGGCACCCGATCGTAATGACAAAAGACGACGTGCGGGGAAGCGAAGCGGGGCTTACGTGCGGCGCGTCATACGTGATGCGTTCGTAGGCTTCGTCGGACATCAGCCAAACACCATGGTTGCGCGCCAACTCGGCCAGGGCGGCGATTTCCTCCTCCGGCATCATCGCGCCCGTCGGATTGTGCGGCGAATTCATGATGATCATGCGCGTCCGCGGCGACAGCAGCGCGGATACATCGGCGGCTTTCATCACGAATCCATCTTCGGGGCGCAGACGGGAGAGAACAGGCGTGGCGCCGGCGATTCGAATGCAATGCTCGTAGTGCGGCCAGGTGGGGTCCGGAACGATCACTTCGTCTCCCGGATCAACCAACGCGATGATCGCGGCCGATATCGCTTCGTTTGCGCCGCAGGTGACGACCAGATGGCGAGCCGGATCGGCGTCGATTCCATTTTCACGCTTGAGCTTTCGCGCGAGCGCATCCAGCAGATCCGGAGTGCCGCGGCTGCTCGTGTAGCGGACGAACCCTTCGCGAACCGCTTTGTAAAGCGCTTGCTTGATATGTTCTGGCGTATCAAAGTCGGGCATGCCGAGATGAAATGGGATGGGTCGCCGGCCAGGAGTGCGGGCTGCCCAGGCGTTCAGCGCCTCGTATACCTCGCGAATTCCCGAAAGGGAAACGCCGCGCATACGTTCCGCCTGAAATCGTCTGTCATTCACGTGAGCCACCCGCTGCATCCCACACGGGAATGAGGCGATGCGTTTGGCCAAGATAGACGCACACACAGAGGAGTTCAATGTTCTCAGGGCCGGGGTTGCGAAGTCCGTGTGCGCCCAGGTTTCGAAGCATCAGGAAATCGCCGGGGCCGACGGGGTGTTCCTCGCCATCCAGCAGCGCGACGCCATGTCCCTTCAAAATCACGTAAAGTTCCTCTGACCCGTCGTGGATGTGCACACCGAACTGGGTTCCGGCCGGGATGGACATGTAGTCCACGCATTCCCATCCTCCAACGACGCCGTCGGCCCCGCGCTCAAACGCGCGCTGATAAAAGGTAACGCCGCGATTGGTCGGCATCACACTTTTTGTGAGCGGGAGATCGCCTAGCTTCTTGATGATCGTGTTCATGCGCTTGTACTTTCTGTCCTGGAAACGCGCGATCCCATCCCATCCCATCCCATCCAAGAAATAGCTTGCGCAAATCAACGAACCAGCCAGCCGCCATCAACCAAGAGAGTTGCGCCCGTGATGTACCGCGCGTCCTCAGAGCATAGGAATGCGCACGCGCCGCCGATGTCGCTGGGGCTCCCGAAGCGGCCGAGGGGGATCTCAGCGATCGCCGCTGAGGTGGCCGCCTCGTCGGGCAGACACGCGCGGGTCATCTTCGTATCAATGTTTCCCGGCGCAACCGCGTTGACCCGAATCCGCAGCGGTGCAAGCTCGGAGGCAAGACTTGCCGCCATCTGCAGGACCGCAGCTTTTGACATGTTGTAAGCGCAAAGATTTTTTGACGCGCCAGAAGAAAATGCACAAGTAGAAGCGATTTGCACGATGCAGCCGCCTCCCTGCGAGGCCATCTGCCGCGCGCACGCAAGCGTCATCACGAAAGACCCGCGTACGTTGACGCTCATCACGCGATCGTATAGCGCTAATTCGGTATCGAGAAACGGCTGCATCGGCGCGATGCCGGCATTGTTCACGAGGACGTCAATCGAACCGAAACGATTCACCGTGGCCGCGACGGCGCGCTCGATGTCGTCGCTACGCGTGACATCGCACTCAATTCCAAATGCACCCGGATGATTCGCGTGCATCTGGCTCGCCGCTTGTTCGATCCTCGTATTCGCCAGATCAAGCAAAGCCACGCGAGCGCCTTCAGTAAGGAACCGTTCTGTGATCGCCCGTCCGATGCCGCCCGCGGCGCCCGTCACGATGGCCACCTTGCCGCTCAGCGATTCGCTCATTGCGGCAACTGGGATGCAAGGATTCGAACGCGATTCATGCGTCTCCACTCAGCCGTCCATCGCCCTTCGACGATATACTTCTTCCGCGCCGCTTCGTGGCAACTGCCCGTTTGTCATCGATCTCGCCTACCGATGAACTGGATAGCAACGCTGGTGCCAGGATCCCGTAGAAGAAGAAATCAATGTACGCTTCCACGATCTCCTCCACTTTCAAGGATCCCTCAGACCGATACCACCGGAGAAACCAGTTGACCGCGCCGAGGATTATTCGAACTGTGACCTTGGCGTTCTTTACGCGAAATTGCCTTTGGCGAACTCCCTCGCGAATAATTTCAAGCACCCGGTGCTCGTAAGCGTCACGCAGTCCCACGATTTCCGCCCGGTAATTTGCGGGCAGTTCATATTCCTGTTGGAGCAGAAATGCACCTTCATAGTCGCTTGCGAGAACACGGAGATGTTCTGTGATAACGGCCTCGAGTTGCGCGATCGGTGTCTTTTTGGTTGCGAGAATACGGTCGACGCGATCCAGAACGTCTTGAAGCGAAAGGAGGTGAACCTCGAAGAGAAGCTCTTCTTTGGTGGAGAAATAGTAGTAGAGGCTCGCCTTCGTTAGATTCAGGTCCGACGCGATCTCCTCGAGCCTGGTCGCATGAAAGCCTTTTCGACCGAATGCGTGCGCGGCAGCGCGGATGATAAGCACCCGCTTGCGTGTAAAGCGTGTACCGGGCTGACTTTGAACTATCCTTGTAGCCATACCGTACGTACCCTTTCCGTATCTTGATGCGATATGTGCCCGCCTACCGACGCTGCAGGGTCGAGTAGCACCACTCGCGGCAATTCGGTTCCAGTGTCGCCGGGTTTAGCATCCCATTGATCCGCGAGACGCTATTCTTCGCAAAGCCAACGCCACCGCCTCCGATTAAGGTGCTTGAAGTACCATAGTCTGACCGCGCGGTCAATCTGTCGGGCGCCTCTCGACGTGCGGGTAGAAATGCAACAGATTGGCGAATCGAGCGGCTCGGGCCAGGCTTATTGACGGAACCTTGTGCTTGAATCACCGCGGCTCGACGGCGTTTGCGAACAAGCCTGCAAACTTGCGCGTCCTCTGCGGATGTGAAATACAGCGCTTGACTCCCAGAACGAGTAGTTCTAAATTCTACCGCTCGGTCAATATAAGTGATCCTTCCCCTTCTTCGCGCGTCCCAGGGAGTGCCTTCGCGCGAAACGGATACCGCGACTATCGAAGGTGTTCATTGAGCAATGTGCGATGGCGCATCACGGCGATGCTTGTCGGTTTCAGTGTCGTCAGCTACATCGAGCGCATGAACATTTCCGTCGCGGCGAGGTACATGATGCCCGAGCTCGGGCTGTCCCAGGTGCAGATGGGACAGATCTTCAGCGCGTTTCTTATCGGGTACGCGGTGTTGCAAATCCCGCTCGGCATGTTCGGCGACCGCTGGGGGCCGTCTCGCGTTCTGGCCGCGATCGCATGGTTCTGGGCAGCGCTCACTCTCTTGACGGGGTTCGTGCCGGGCCGCGTAGCCATTCCCATGCTTGGCACGTTCGGCACGCTATTCGTTATTCGATTGCTGCTCGGCTTCAGCATCGCCGGAGTGTATCCCTTGGCGGCACGGGCCATGGAAGCATGGCAGCCCCTGACGGAGCGCGCGTTTTCTTATTCGCTGATCATTGCTGGGATTTGTATCGGATCGGCAGTTACGCCTCCCGCGGTCGCATGGCTCATGGTGGTTTTAGGATGGAGGCAGTCATTCTACTGGGCCGCAGGGCTGAGTGCTTTGATCGCACTGGTGTGGATGAAATGGGGAGCGGATAGTCCGGAGACGCATCCTGGCGTTAGCGCCGCAGAGCGAGCTCTAATTGCCGCGGGAAACACTGCAGCCGAACAGACGACGGTTTCTTTGCGGGGCGGTTGGATCAAGATCGTGCAGAATTCATCCATCCGCATTCTTTGTCTCAGTTATTTCCTCACCGGCTACGTGCTGTATGCGTTTGTGTTCTGGCTCTACACGTACCTTGTGGATGTTCGAAAGTTCGGCATCGTGAGCAGCGGGCTGTTCGCCAGTCTTCCCTTCATCACCGCTGGAATTCTATCGCCTGCGAGCGGTGTCGTGTGCGACCGTTTGACGGCGCGCCTTGGCCCGCGATGGGGGCGCCGAATCACCGCCATCGTCGGTCCTCTGATTGCCTCCGTATTTCTCTTCACTGGCGCGCGCACAATGCATCAGTATTTCGCCGTCGCCGCACTATCGCTAAGTTTCGGTTTTCAGATGTCGGCCGAGAGCGCAGTCTGGTCCACCGCCATGGATATTGGCGGTCGTTTTACGGGCCTGACTACCGGAATTGTAAACACGGCTAACAATCTAGGGGGTGTTATTTCCACGGCGCTCATGCCGATTCTGGTTGCGCGGTTTGGCTGGGTGACGGCACTGGACAGTTGTGCGGGCCTTGCCGCGGTCGGAGCGCTGCTGTGGTTCGCCGTCAAACCCGACCAACGGGTAGGATTGTGACCCCAAATTCTACTCTTGGGTCAAAAAAAGCTTGACAAGCTTCCACCGACGGGATAATAAGCGCGGCTAGCAGGGGTTGTCGAATCGATTGAATCGCAATTCTTACGACGCAGGCCCTGGCCAGAAAAGTTCAATCCTTCACCTTTGAGGTGACATTCATGCACAGCGCAATCCGGCAAAGTGTCAGGTTGGCCTGTTTGATAGCGTTCGTCGCATTTGTTTCGGTAAGTGTGAAGGCGCAAGGCTTGACCGGCACGATTGATGGGAAGATTCACGATCAGTCGGGAGGTGTGATGGCGGGTGTCTCGGTTACGCTTGCCAGTCCCCAACTGATCGGTGGACCCCAGACCGCGGTCACGACGCAAGAAGGCGGCTTCCATTTTACCGTTCTCCCGCCGGGCGACTATGACATAACTTTCGAGGGGCAGGGTTTCCAAAAGGTCGAGCAGAAGGGAATTAAGCTTTTGCCGGATCAGACAGTGACGCTTGACCAGCAGATGAGCCCGGCGACCGTCAATCAACAAGTGACGGTCACAAGTGAGGCGCCAACTGTTGACGTCCGGAGCACAGAGATGGCGACCACCGTCGGCACGGAGGTGAGCCAGGAAACGCCGGTTTCACGACGGTTCACGGACCTCGTCGACTTGCTGCCCGGCGTGCAAAACGGTCTATACACGTTTTCGCCGACCAACGCCGTCAACGGCAGCGGCGTTACCGACAATGTTTATACAATTGAGGGAATCAGCATCGTTGATCCACAGGTCTCGTCGGTAGTTACGGACGTCGTATATGACGACATCCAGGAAGCGCAAGTGTCCACTTCGGGCCAGGCCGCCGAATTCGGAACTGCGAGCGGCGGTGCGTTCAACTACATTATCAAATCGGGTGGCAACAAGTTTCATGGACTCGCGGATGGGTATTTCCAACTGCATGCGCTCACAGCGAACAACATAAGCACCGCCCAGGCGGCGGAGGGCATTAAGCCGACTGCCTTCAATCACATCTATGACGGTGGAGGCGATATCGGCGGCCCTATTCTTCGCGACCGGTTGTGGTTTTTTGCCAGCTATTCCAACTTGTCAGAAACTGAGAGCGTATCGTCATTTCCGGTTCCTATCCCGATAACGAACTGGTCGACTACTGAGAAGGGCGACCTGCGAGTCAACAACAAGAACAAACTCTCCTTGTTTTATAACTATCGCGGCCGATACTACTTCCCGTTTAACTTTGCGATTACTACCGCGGGCGATCCAGAATCTTGGATCAGCGAACGATGGGAAAACCGAGTGTACGGGCTGAACTGGACGTACACGCCCGGTGTCAACACCGTTGTGCAGCTTCGCGCTGGCGCCGCGTTGTTCAACGGGATCAACGGCCAGCCCAATGTTGTCCCAGGCACGCCAGTGTACACGGAAGAAAGCACGGGCCTGCAATATGGCGGTCCCACTCAGACGGCGGCGCTTTACAAACGGAATCGGTTCGAGATTGACGGCGACATCTTGCATTTTTTTAATAAGTTTTTGGGTGGCTCCCATGAAGTCAAGGTCGGAACGAACTTCGAAATCATGTTTATGAACACGCAAGCCTTTGACCAGGGGTTTTACGATGACACACATCTTCAGTTGCTCAACGGCCTGCCTTATCGAATCCAACAGGAGAATATGGACGGACATCTAGTTACGGGGATTCACCATCAGGATTTTTATATCGAAGATCAATACGTCATTGGCCGCGTGACGATTAATGGGGGCCTGCGCTACGACCATTGGAGCGGTTCGGTTGGTCCAGATATTCTGACCGGCGGGTATTGGTTTCCGCAGCAAACTGACCCAAACGCTTCGGTCGTGTCTTTGAATAACTTTGCGCCGCGAATCGGCCTCGCATTTGACCCAACCGGTAGCCGAAAGTGGGCCATCCATGCCAGCTATGGCCGCTACTACGATCGCATTGACGCCGTCACGATTAGTTTTGCACGCCAGATCGCAGCCGGAGCGGTGACCTACAACTGGACCAACACGTGTGCCGCGGGTGTGAAGTTTAATCCAGCCACGTTCCCGACAGAACCGGCTTGCGTTGATCCAGGTTTCCCACCGGTTTTTGCTCCGGGTGAAATCGGCAGCGTAGTAAGCAATACGCGTCCCGTCGCGCCGGGTACGATCGATCCCAATCTGAAGATGCCATACACGGACTCGTATAATGCCGGCGTCCAACGCGACTTGGGGCACGGCTACAGCTTGTCGGTCACTGCCCTATTTAAGGCGGGGCGTGACTATTGGAGCGAGGTCAACAACGCCGATCCCTTCCCGAGCGCGTACAACGCCGTGACGGTGACGAATCCGCTCACTAGCCAGCCGATGGTCATCTACGCGCTAAAGACGCCTTATCTGGCGCTAGCGCCCCAGCTCGAACTGACCAATCCGACCTATCTCGGAAGGTTATACGATGACTACAACGGACTCGAGGTTGTCATGCGGAGACCCTTAGCGCATCATTTCATGGCGCAGATTTCGTATGACCTTGGCCGGAGTTACGGAAATACTGGCACGCTGTTCTTCGATCACCAGTCCAGCCCGTATCTCAACCCCAACAGTCTGGTCAACGCAGATGGCGATCAGGAGCTTGATCGGCGTCACATTGGCCAATTCATCGGCTTATATCAATTGCCCTGGGGAATCCAGCTCTCCGGCCATTTCCAGTTGCTATCGGGCATGCCGCTTACAACCACTTTGTCCGGTGGCGCTGGAGTAGACGGCGCGGCATATGGACGATTCACAGCAGCCCAATATCCGCTGATCACTTCGGCGGCTTTTCTCGATGTTCCTGTAGAGCCACAGGGCACGCTTCGCACGGGTTGGCAGAATACTTTGGATCTGCGCATCGAGAAACGCTTCAAAATCCGAGAAGGAATGCATTTCGACATCATGGCTGACGTTTTCAACGTGCTCAATGCCAATACTCTAACCGCGGTAGACGGATTAAAGCTTGCCGTGCCAAGCCAATACCTAGTCCCGGCTTTGATCATGACGCCTCGCGCCGGACGCATCGGGGTAAAGTTTGAGTTCTAGGCCGTGTTCGATGCCTTCGAACTGCCCTGCAGCATGGACCGGCAAATCTAGGCGGCAGGTTGATCAGCGTGAACGTCTGGTGTAGACGACGGCTGATACCCGCGGACGTGGGTGCCAGGCTTGACGAGCGCGTACGAATCTTCGAGTGCCGCTGGCACGTAACTTCGAATGTCGACAGAGAACCGCCGCTCGACGCTGGCTGGGGGCACCATGAGTCCCACGATCAAACGGCTTGTCTGCGCAGCGGTCGTTTTCCTGTGTGGAGTTGCAGCAACTGTGTGGGCCGATGAAGCGCCCACTCATCGGCCCGCATTCAGCCTAGAAGAAATCGTCGAGACGCGTGCCCCGGGTCAGTTTGTACTCTCTCCAGACGGCTCTACCGCTGTCTTCAACTACGCCAGCCGGTATTTTGGTCATCCGCTGTTTCCGGATTTTGGCAACGACAATAACCTATTCCTCGTATCTCTTCAGACAGGCGAGCGGCGCCAATTGACTTCAGGCACGCGTCCAAAGACTTACCCCGTGTTCTCACCAGATGGAAATTTCATCGCGTACGAATCCGAAGGTGACATCTGGTCCGTCAACGTGCACACCGGAGCAGCGTTGAGGCTGACGACGAACGCTGCCGCGGATCGCAGCGCGGCGTGGTCGCCAGACGGGCACAGCATTGCATTCATCTCCAGCCGATGGGGACGTCCGGCGATTTATGTGATGGACGCCCGAGGCGAGAACGAATCTCTGCGTCGCGTGACGCCGGAGGGCACCGGCGGAGCGCTTCCGACGTGGTCGCCCGATGGCGCCTTTATCTTGTTCACGGGAACGCGGGGAGAAAGCTTCTACTCCCGCGAGATTTACCGCGTATCCGCTGCCGAAGACGGCACCGTGAAGCGGATCACGCCGGATGACGGCGCGCGGAACAATCTCCCGACATTTTCGCCGGATGGCCACCTAGTTGCCTACATTTCCGACCGCGTCGGGTACCTGAACATTTGGACCATGAAGCCCGACGGCACTGAGCAGCATCAGCTTACCCACGTCGCGCAGGATCAGGACTATCCCGAGAACGATTACCTGCAGACGATGGGTTTACGTTGGTCCCCCGATGGTTCGCGCCTGCTCTATTTCACCAATCGTTTTGGCAATCTAGATCTCATGGCCGTTACCGTCGCTACCGGTGCGACTGAGGCCGTCGAAACAGCGGACGGCGAACATCATCCGGTGGGCTGGAAGGACAATCGCACGGTTGCTTATGTGTACGAAAATTATCGTACGCCGCCGGACCTCTTCGTTAAAACAATAGGCGGCGCGGCGCGGCAAGTGACCTTTTCCAATCACGTTTCCTACGCCCCGGAGAACTTCGATCAACTGGAGCCGGTTTCGTGGAAGAGCGGGGATGACGTCACGATTCACGGGTACTTCCGGCGTCCGTCGAACATGCGCCCCGGCGAGCGCCTGCCTGCAATTGTCATGAGCCACACGTACAACGTGGGGCAGTTTTACAACCAATGGAATCCAATCTTCGACTACATCGTGCAATCCGGTTACGCGATGCTGATGGTGGATCATCGTGGCTCGAATGGCTACGGTGTTGCGTTTCGTGACCTGCCCAAGGGCGACTGGGGATTCGCTCAACTGAAGGATATCGAGACGGCGGCTGCGTGGCTGAGGGCGCGACCTGACGTTGACCCCGCACGGGTTGGAATGATGGGTTACAGCATGGGCGGCTACATGACGCTGCTCTCCGTCGGTGCTCGCCCCACGCTCTTCAAGGCTGCGGTGGACGTCTTCGGTTTGGGCGAAATTTACGGCGACCCCCTGCACGACTCAAAAAACTACGTCTGGCACATCGGGGGCACCGAACTCGAAAAGCCGGAGGAATACAAGAAGCGCTCTCCCGTCACTTATGCCGCGCAGATCCAAGCGCCGCTGTTGATGATCGGGAGCGATGGCGATCCGATCGAGCCTGTGACCAAGACCTACAACATGATTCAAGCCTTGGAGAAGTATCACAAGAAATATGAAGCGTACGTATACACGAATGAGCTGCACGGTCTGAAGATGCTCGACCATCAACTGGATTCCTACCAGCGGGTGGTCGCATTTCTCGATCGGTATTTGAAGCAGTGAGGCTTTACGGGAGCCAGATCAAGGAGTACGTCATGAATCGGCGATTGCGGGCACTCCTGAGCGGCATTCTTTTTGTGATGGCATTCGCGCGGCTATCCATCGCGCAACAACAGTCCACGGGAGGTTACGACGAACTCGTTGCGTTGAACAACGAGATTCGCGCGGACGCAATGCCCCCGGTGGTTGATGGAGTGCCGGACTACCGCCCCGCCGCCACGGTCCCCCGGCAACAGAAGGTCTCGGAATTTCGGCGTAGGCTCATCGCAATTTCCCCATCGAGTTGGACGGTGGCCCAGAAAGTGGATTATCTGCTGGTTCAGGCGCGGCTGAATGCTCTCGAATTCATGTTCCGCGTTCAGCATCCCTGGACTTCCGATCCGGGGTTGTATGTGGACGCGGTGCAGCGCTTCGCATTCGCAGAGCTTCCTGTGCAAGGCGACGCGCTGACGGCGCTGCAAGGGCGTCTCGCTACCGTACCCACGATTCTCGCGCAAGCGAAAGCAAATCTGACACAGGGTCAAGGTGAGTTCGTGAAGCTTGCAATCCGCGACCTGAGTCAGTCTGATGGCGTGGAGGAGAGGTGGCCTTTCCGAAAAGTTCCGCCGCCTGGGGCACGCGGCTGGTATGCGGATTTCATTGAGCGCGCCAAAACACAACAGCCGGAGCTTGTAGCTCCCGCTGAGAAAGCGCTTGCGGCCGTGAACGATTTCGACGCGTGGTTGAAACAGCACGCCTCCCAAATGAACGCACCGGTTGGCGTGGGGCAGCCTGACTTCGAATGGTATATGCGATACGTGCGCTATATGCCCTACACGATGGAGGATTCCGTCAGGATCGGGAATCGGGAGTACGAACGCGCCATGGCGTTTCTGGCGCTGGAGCGACACAAGAACCGAGATATCCCGGAGATCGCGCTCCCTACGAGCAAGGAAGAGTATGACAAGAGAATGGTGGATGCCCAGGACTCGATCCGCGAATTCTTGATCAAGGACGAAATCCTGACGATTCCAGACTACGCATCCGAACGCCTCGCGCAAGAAGTCCCTTGGACCGAGCGCGTCGGCGGGAAGCGTAATTTTTGGGAGGAGATTCAGTTCCGCGATCCGCGGCCGGATGTTGCGCACGCCACGCTCCCAGGACACGCTTTCGATGCCGCCGTCCGCCGGCACGATACGCGCCCAATTCGGGGCACATTCAGCGATGGCGGGCGAGCTGAAGGATGGGCCTTCTACCTGGAAGAGGGCATGTTGCAGGTCGGATATCTCGATGATCGCCCTCGAACGAAGGAGCTGATCTACATCTTCCAGGCGGCTCGGGGCGTACGCGATCCCGCTGAGGCCAAGATGCAGACGAATGAATGGACGGTCGATCAGGCGGTCGCATACATGGTCGGGAAAGTTCCGTATATGGACCCTGATGTTGCGCGTGTTGACGCGGCGATCTATCTGCGGCAAACAACCTATGGCTTGTGCTACCAGCTTGGCAAGATGGAGATGCTCAAGCTCATCGGCGATCGCGAGCACCAACTCGGCGACAAGTTCAATCTGAAGGAATTTGACGATCAATTTATCGCTTCCGGCACGATTCCTATTTCGCTGATCCGATGGGAAATCACCGGATTGGATGATGAGGTGAAGGGTTTCTGGGATACGCCGGAAATTCCGTCGGTGGTGCAAGGCCGGTGAAGCTAGGTGGCTGGTTTGGTGCACGACATTTCAGGCCCACGTGTGGAGCGGTGACAATTTCGGCGGTTACCTCGAGGAGCGTGTTATGAGTCGGCGATTTGGAACGATAGTGAGTGGCATTTTGGTCGCACTGGCATTTGCGTGTCCTACGTTTGCGCCGCAACAATCCGCTGGCGGTTACGATACGCTCGTTGCGCTTTACAACGACATTCGCGCGGACGCGACCCCGTCGGTGCTTGATGGAGCGCCGGACTATCGCCCCGCAGCGGTAGCGGTGCGGCAGGCGAAGGTTGCGGAGTTTCGGCGCCGTCTGGCCGCAATCCCTGTGTCTAGCTGGCCGGTGTCGCAGCGCGTGGACTATCTGGTGGTGCAGGCACGGCTGAACGCTCTGGATTTTCAATTTCGCGTGCAACATCCGTGGATTTCCGATCCGGGCTTTTACACCGAGGCCGTTGAGCGCGTGGCGTATGCTGAGCTCCCCGTCAAGGGTGACGCGCTGACGGCGCTGCAGGGCCGTCTCAACGCCGTGCCGAATGTCCTCGCGCAGGCGAAGACCAATCTCATCGAGCCTGCTGCGGAGTACGCGAAACTCACCATTCACGACATCAACACGGCAGACGGCGTCGGCCACGGCATGCCATTTCGCACGGTTCCGGCGGCGGGAACGCACGGCTGGTACGTTGATTTTATTGAGCGTGCCAAAACGCAGCAACCCGAACTGGTGCCTGCGGCGCAGAAGGCCCTGGCCGCCGTGGATGATTTTGATTCATGGCTGAAGCAAAACCTCTCGAAGATGACGGCCCCAGCGGGAGTCGGGCGTGCGAATTTTGACTGGTATCTCAAGTATGTCCGTTACATGCCCTATACGATGGAAGACTCGGTAAAGACGGGTCTGGAAGAATACGAACGGGCGATGGCGTTTCTGGCGCTGGAGCGGCACAAGAATCGGAATCTACCGGAGATCGCGCTGCCCACGAGTAAGGAAGAATATGACAAGAGGATGCTCGACGCCGAAAATGCCGCCCGCGATTTCATTCGCAAGAACGACATCCTTACAATTCCCGACTACGCATCAGGTAATCTTGCGCAAAACGTGCCCTGGATCGTGCGGCCGGGAGGAAAGCTGAATTTTTGGGAGCAAATGCAATTTCGTGATCCACGGCCGGATACGATACACGCAACCTTGCCGGGACATGCTTTCGACGGCCTCATCCATCGGCATGACACGCGCGTAATTCGCGGAACCAGCAGTGACAGCGGACGGACCGAAGGGTGGGCTTTCTATCTAGAGGAGTCCATGTTGCAGCTCGGATTTCTGGACGATGTGCCACGCACAAAGGAGCTGTACTACATCTTCCAGGCGGCGCGAGGCGTCCGCGATCCTGCCGAAGCAAATCTGCACTTGAACAAGTGGACGATTGATCAGGCCGTGAAATACATGATGGAGATGGTGCCTTACATGGACGCCGACGTTGCCCGCGTGGACGCGGCGATCTACCTTAGGCAGCAGACGTACGGTCTGAGCTATGAAATGGGCAAGATGGAAATGCTCAAACTCCTTGGCGATCGCGAGCACCAGCTCGGCGATAAGTTCGATCTGAAGGCATTCAACGACGCCTTCCTCGCGTCCGGCACGATTCCGATCTCGCTAACCCGATGGGAAATGACCGGGCTTGACAACGAAGTGAAGGAATTCTGGACGGTTACGGATATTCCGGAGCCCGGGAAAAGGCGCTGAGGGCCTGCGTCAGCAAAACCTGGGATCGTATGCGAGTGACGTAAGGAAGGCGCTATGAGCCGACGATGTTTACCGATTATGGGTTGCGCATTGATGTTGCTGGTGCTGGCGCGTCTCTCTGTTGCGCAACAGGCGTCCGCGGGTAGCTACGAGGCACTCGTTGCGTTGTACAACGACATTCGCGCGGATGCGACCCCGCCGGTGGTTGACGGAGTGCCCGACTATCGTCCCGCAGCGGTAGCGGTGCGGCAGGCGAAAGTCGCCGACTTTCGGCATCGCCTCGCCGCCATCTCGCCTGCGCAATGGTCCGTCGCACAACGCGTTGACTATTTATTAGTGCAGGCGCAGCTCAATGCTCTCGATTTTCAGTTCCGCGTTGAGCACCCGTGGAGTTCGGATCCGGGCCTCTACGTGGACGCCGTGGAACGTGCGGCATACGCTGAGCTTCCGGTGCAAGGCGACTCTCTGGCTGCCCTTCAGACTCGCCTGAATGCCGTGCCGCAAACTCTCGCACAAGCGAAGACTAATCTCACCGAGCCCGCGGCGGAATATGCGAAGCTCGCCATTCACGATTTGGAGACGGCCAGCGGCGTCACCGACACCGTTGCTGCCGGAAGCCACGGAACTCCGGCGCGCGCGGCCCAGCCTGCGGGAGCGCATGGCTGGTATGTGGACTTCATCGAGCGCGCCAAGACGCAGCAACCCGAACTGCTACCGGCGGCGCAGAAAGCGCTCGCCGCCCTGGATGATTTTGACTCCTGGCTGAAACAAAACCTTTCGAAAATGACCGCCCCAGCGGGAGTCGGACGTGCAAATTTTGACTGGTATGTGAAATACGTGCGCTATATGCCGTACACGATGGAAGATTCTGTGAGGACGGGCCTGGAGGAGTACGAACGCGCCATGGCGTTTCTGGCGCTGGAGCGGCACAAGAATCGGAATCTACCGGAGATCGCGCTGCCCACGAGTAAGGAAGAATATGACAAGAGGATGGCGGATGCACAGAATGCGATCCGCGCTTTTATCACAAAGAACGACATCCTAACGATTCCCGGATTTGCCTCCGTGCGCCTTGCGCAAAATGTTCCATGGACCGAGCGTCCGGGAGGGAAGCTGAATTTCTGGGAGGAGATTCAGTTCCGCGATCCGCGGCCGGATACCGTGCATGCGACCCTGCCTGGCCACGCCTTCGACCTGCTCGTTCATCAGCACGACAAGCGCCCGATTCGCGGCAGCTATGTGGATAGCGGACGGCAAGAGGGATGGGGTTTCTATCTAGAGGAGTCCATGTTGCAGCTCGGGTTTCTGGACGATGTGCCGCGCACTAAGGAACTGTACTACATCTTCCAGGCGGCGCGAGGCGTCCGCGATCCAGCCGAAGCAAATCTGCACTTGAACAAGTGGACCATAGACCAGGCCGTGAAATATATGATGGATAAGGTGCCCTACATGGACGCCGACGTTGCGCGCATCGATGCCGCAGCGTACCTGAGAAAGCCATCGGGCGGCTTGAGCTATCAGATGGGCAAGATGCAGATGTTTAAACTCGTTGGTGATCGCGAGCACCAACTCGGCGACAAGTTCAATTTGAAGGAATTCAACGACGCATTCTTTGCATGCGGCATGATTCCGATTTCGCTGATCCGTTGGGAAATCACGGGACTCGACGACGAAGTGAAGGAATTCTGGAAGGTCCCCGACATTCCGTCCCCAGCGATGCACTGAGTTTGACCTGGGTCGGTCGGAGCGGAGGCCGCAATTCCGGCCACTGGGTGAAGAAACCGCGCCTGCCATTGCGGCTGTCTCGATCCAGGGCTCGGGCTGGGCTTGCCAGGGCTACGTTCGCGATTGGAGACCGCAGACGCGGGCAATGCGTTCCATCTCAGCTGCCAAAATCTCCAATTTCGGATCTTCCTGTTGGATGGGCGTGTCGGCCACCAGATGGGTCACGCCGAGTTCCAGATGACGTGCGTGAGATTCCGCTGTCACCGAATAGATGTTGCCGGGCCGCGCGACGATGGGGATGGTGGCGAAATCGCGCCCAAATTCCTGGCAATACGTTCGCAGCTTCGTCAGACCCTCGCTGAGCTGATCCAGCGTAATTTGCGTTGGATGCCAACCGTCGCCCGTGCGCGCGCAGCGCTTGATAGCGGCATCGCTGTGGCCGCCCCATATAATCGGAATGTTTCCGCGCACCGGCTTCGGATACATGCGAAACCCGCTGACCTGATAGAACTCGCCCTTGAAGTCCACCGCTTCGCCGCTCCAGCATTGCCGCATCAGCGCCACCATCTCGAGCAGTCGCTTACCTCGGTTTGAATACGATTGCCCGATGAGGTTGAATTCTTCTTCCATCCAACCGGCTCCGGCGCCAAGGATGAAGCGGCCGCCCGTCAGGAAGTCTAGCGACGAAATCTGCTTCGCCAGGAGCAGAGGATTGCGCAGCGGCACGACAATAATCGAAGTTCCGATCTTTAGTTTTGGGGCAGCCGCGGCCGCCCATTGCAGCGAAAGAAGCGGATCGAGCCAATATGTATCCGAGCGATAGTCCCACCTGCCGTGGGTTCGATAGGGGTACCACGACTTGACCTGCTCGGGCAGCGCCACATGGTCCGTCACCCAAACCGAATGGAAGCCCAGATCCTGGGCCAATCTGGCAACGCTGACGATATTTCCCGGGCTGGCCTTGGGGCCAGCATTGGGAATAATGACTCCGACTTCCATCGAAAAGGTCCCCTCTCCGGGAAGATAATCCCTGCCGCACGCGATGCCTGCTGTTGTGCCATACAGCCTGGGCGCGGTCAACAGTAATTTGACCCGCCAGTCAGATTATTTGCAGCATTCGTGTGGCCGTCAAAGGAGCCCGCCAGTGCTTGGGGGAGCCTCGATAACGCGAACACGCGACCATGAGCGGCTGGGCCTAAGAAGTGCGTTCCCTCTCAGCCACGGATGACGTTCGTCCGAAATCACGCCCGGTCGGTCCTGGCTGGTGATTTCTTTGTCGTCGTGACGGCTCGTAGGAATGTCTCTGACTAGCGTCGCCAGGAAATACACAGTCTATGGACTAGTACCGGACCCCCGGCGCTCGGGTTCGCCTTGAAGGAGAAGACTTGAACAGAATCGTGCGAGGAAAGCAGCATCCGCGCGTAACCACTACTTAGTACGGGTCGCCGGACGGCACGGTTGAGGAGAGGCGCGTGACCGAGGACGCCCTGAAGGCCGAAGCGATGCAGGAGGCGTGCGGGATGTTCCTTACAGCCGAGAGGAAGTTCAGGAAGCTCAACGCTAACCCCGACTGCGTGACCGACCCGCGCCTCAACGTGGAGTAGTGGGACGCGCTCGACCTAGTCTACCGGGCGGAAAAGACGGCGTGGTGGCTGTTCGTCGGCCCGCAGTCGGACATGCGCTCCAACAGGCTCTACGCCCGGTTCCGCGAGCTTCTGCTGAAAGGCAGCAGCCTCAAGGCGGACGCGTGAACCCGCGCAACAGATTTGGGTACATTGGGTATGATCACCACCATGCGCTTGACGGCAACTGATTTCGTCTCAAACCACCGCCCCACACGTTGCGATCTGCGGGTCTTCTTGCGCTACCAGCAAGAACAGGAAGCGGAACCCGGCCCTTACGAGATAGTTCTGCGGCGGCTCGGACTTAAGCACGAGAGAAGCCATTTGGCGACTCTCGGGACATTTACAGATGCGAGCGCCGCTTCTGTCGACGAGCAGGTAAAAAAGACTGCCGAACGCCATCGAAAGGAAAGTACCTGTCCTGTATCAACCCGCCTTTCTCATCACCGAGAGAATCTGCGGAACTGATGCCGAGATTGTTGGCGTTCCCGACTACCTCATCCTCGATGGCAACGGCTATGTGATTCGAGACTCGAAGATGGCTCTTCGCATCGACGAGGAAAACCACCCCGAAATTCTGCTCCAAGTTCAGCTTTACGGCTGGCTGTTCGAGAAGAGTTACGGCGCTGCTCCCAAGGGATTGCAGGTGCATTCTGGCACAGGCGATGTCGTGACGATCCTATACGACGGCGGAGCAGCCGCACTGCGAGAATTGGAGCGACTCCTGACCATAAAGCGACTCACTGTGGAACCCTACGAACCTGTGGGATGGACAAAATGCCTCGGCTGCGGGTACATCGACCGTTGTTGGGCGCAGGCTGAGAAGAATGGCGATGTCGCCCTCGTCTATGGCGTGGATCAAAGCCTCGCCCGAACTCTATACAGTCAGGGCGTTCGCTCTCGAAGAGACTTACTAACAAGTTTTGATGTCCCCAGCTTGAGCGAAGTCAAGCGGCCCTATGGCAACCGGGAGCAGCGTGTCGGAAAGACAGCCGAGCGAATCCTTCGGTTCGCTGATGCCATGGAGAAGAACCAAGAAATAGTTCTCGCCCCTCCGGTCATACCACAGAGCAGGAACTACGTGATGTTCGATTTGGAGGGTATGCCGCCGCACTTGGACGAACTCGATAAGATTTATCTTTGGGGAGCGCAGGTGTTCGGCGAGAACCCGAGCGAGTTTAAGGTGGCGCTGTCAGGATTCGGCGTTAATGGCGACAGTGATGGCTGGATCGGTTTTTTGGGCAATGCAAAGCAGATTTTCGAAGCCTATGGTGACATCCCGTGGGTACATTGGGCACCATACGAGCAAACCTATTTGCGTCGGTACGTTGAACGTTTTGGAGACCCCGAAGGTATCGCTGCCCGTGTGCGGGCAAATCTTCTGGATTTGCTGACCGTAACGAGGGAATCGGTCGTCCTGCCTTTGCCGAGTTTAAGCCGCCAGTTTTATCCGGATGCTGAAGGAAAATGACCCCCGGACCGGTTTTATCGAGGATGCGGAATTTGCATTAATCTACGCCAAACTGCCCGCCAAGTTGCAACCGCTTATCCTTTTCCTCTACACTACCGGCTGCCGTTTGGGTGAGGCATTGTCAATCACTTGGGAGCAAGTCCATTTGGAGGACAGGGAGATTATCTTGGAGGCGTCCCAGACCAAGAACGGATACTCCCGAACACTCCCGCTCGACGATGAATTGGTATCCACGTTGGGCAAAATGTTCCAAACATCCGGACCCGTCTTTTCCGATTGCAACCTCCGGAAGTCTTGGGCGAAGGCGATTGCGGGTATAAAGCCCGGTTTGCTGATTCACGACCTCCGCCGATCCGCTGTGCGGAACTTGGTACGCTCGGGGGTGTCGGAGGGAATCGTAATGAAAATCAGCGGACACCGTGACCGTAGCGTTTTCGAGCGCTATAACGTAACATCGAATCAGGATTTGCATGAGGCGATGGCGAAACGTGGACTTAAATGCAAGTTCGATGCAAGCCAGGCGGTCGCTGTTTAGCTAACCCTCATCGTTACAATCCGTTGGGAGGTCGTACAATCGGCAGTACATCAGCCTCTGGAGCTGACTATCCTGGTTCGAGTCCAGGCCTCCCAGCCAAACTAGCAAAAGCCCCGATAAATCGCTAAAACCCACCAACTGTTACCAGTACTGTTGCCACTTCCCTCAGATAGCTCTGTCCTCCGCAAAAAATCGGTAAGCGGGCAATGTAGGCCACAAATTGTCGCTGCAGTGCAAGGTTGCTCTGGCGGCGCGATACGTGGCAAGCTCCCAGCCCCATGCGATCAGCCCAAGCCGTCCTACGTCTCGTCTCTCTATTTCTCGACCTGACCCTGAACGCGCTCCTATTTCTCTTTCTCGGGACGCGTTCGAATGCGGCCCTCAAAGCGGAAAACATTTTCCTTCGCAAGCAGCTAGCTCTCTATCGGGAACGTGAGACGAAACCAAGCCGCGCGAGCAATGCCACCCGCTTGTCCCTGGTTCTGCTTTCTCGGCTCTTTGCCTGGCGAGATGCTCTGATCATCGTCAAACCCGAGACCTTCCTCGGCTGGCATCGGAAAGGCTTTCGCTTGCTCTGGCGATGGAAATCCAGGCCGCGAGGCAGGCCACGGCTGCCGGAAAACATTCAGGAGTTGATCGTCAGGATGGCGCGTCAAAATCTAACGTGGGGAGAAGAACGGATTGCTGCCGAGTTGCTGTTGAAACTAGGGATCCGGGTGTCGCCTCGTACCGTCCGACGCTACATGCCCCTCGATGCCGGACCTCAGAAACGCGTTCCTTCTCAGCCCTGGATGACCTTCGTGCGAAATCACGCTCAGGCGATCTTAGCTTGCGATTTCTTTGTTGTCGTGACAACCCGCTTCCGGTTGCTATATGTGTTTGTAATCATGGAGGTTGGATCGCGCAAGATCGCCCACTTCAACGTGACCGATCATCCGACGGCCGCCTGGACTCTCCAACAGTTACGAGAAGTCATCACCGGAGAGCAGCCGTATCGATTCATCATCCATGATCGGGACAGCATCTATTCGGCGGAGCTCGATTCTGCTCTAAGATCGTTGGGTGTCACGGTCCTAAGGACTCCATTTCGAGCGCCTCAAGCGAATGCATTCTGTGAGCGGCTTGTGGGCACGATCCGAAGGGAATGTCTCGATTTTCTGATCCCTTTGAACGAGCAACACGTGAGAAGGATTCTGAAGGAGTGGGTT
>Ga0182024_10002321_pt1 | contig 47507 bp, 45 predicted proteins | sample P32metaG_FD_120480 | JGI IMG/M metagenome (GOLD analysis project Ga0182024, IMG submission 120480) | Permafrost microbial communities from Stordalen Mire, Sweden - P3-2 metaG (Illumina Assembly) | ecosystem: Environmental > Terrestrial > Soil > Wetlands > Permafrost | place: Sweden: Stordalen... | reverse complement strand
GATACAGGTCCCAGATTCCCGACGTGACAATCACCGCATATCCAGATTGGCGGGCCTTCCGGGACTCTGCCCTTCGCGGTTTCGAGCCACTCGTAAAACTTGACTGTGCTTCCCCGGACATAAGCCTGAGCGGACCGAGCCATCTTCAAATGTTGCTGGCGTTCAAGAAATTGGGCTCGCTGGTTCTCCTTGGGTTGAGAAAACTTCATTTTGCTACGGTACCACTCGGCGGACGATGACGGTGTATTTCATTGGGCTCCTTCGTGCGCTTATGCTCACGCGGGGACCGACCATGTGCGCCAGGCACCCGTACATGCGTTTGATACTCATTCTCGTCTTTCTCTTGCTTCTTTTCGGTGGCGGTGGATACTACATGGGCCCGGGGTCGGCTACTACGGCGGTGGCGGAATTAGCCTGATCCTGCTTATCGTGATTCTTTTTCTCCTGCTCGGGAGAGGTCGAAGCAAGCTTTAGCTGTCCCGCCCAGCGTCATGGCCGGGCCTCCCAAGACAATTACAAAGGGACAAGAAGGGCATAACCCCGCCGACGAACTGTGCTGACTCCACGCGGCTCTGCCCCACGTCGTTAGCCAAGCATAGACGCGTCATGGTTTTAACAGGAAGCAACTAGATTCGTGGGTTTTACGAATTCTTCCGTGTTTTCGGCTTAAACGTGGAAAGCTTCCGCTTGGCTGGAAGCTTTGTCAGTTGCTTCTTCGCTGACTTCGAAGGCACCGATTCGATGGTCGGATCTTCGGCCTCCGAAACGTCTGCATTCTCCGTTGGCACTTTTTCGCCAGCTTTACTGATCGCCCGTTCAACGGTAGCTTCAACGACCGTTTGGCTCAGGCCTTTGTCTACGGCTTTTCGGACTGCCTTATCAAGCTTCTTGATAGCTTTCTTTCGTTTCAGCGGTTCTTTCATCATGCTGCGGTCCCTCGGTGTGTCGATCATTTCGTCGAGAGTCGTCTGCCAGTGGCCAGACCTTCATATACTTCGATGCGCGTTGAGTCCAAGCATGCCCAAGAAAGTTTCTCCAGACCATTTGTTCAGCACAAGATAAGCCGTAACGCATGATAAATAGCGCCCAAATTACCAAATACACCGGTTCGAAGTGAGCTGCGAAGGAAGCCAAAATTTAGTGAGAACGTAATTAGTGACGATACTCGTTTACCGCATTTCCAAGACTATCGGGGTATGGTCGGACGGCTTTTGCTGGGCTCGCGGCCCCTTATCTATTTCGCATGAAACAAGCCGTTGGGCGAGTTCTGGTGATAAGAGAAAGTGATCGATCCGTATGCCACGGTTATGTTCGAAAGCCAACCGGAAGTAATCCCAGTAAGTGAACTGGCCACCTTGCCCTGGATGCAAGGATCGAAACGCATCTGTGTAGCCGAGATGGAGCAGTTCCCGATATCGGGCTCGCGGCTCGGGTTGGAACAGTGCATCGTGAATCCATGAAGAGGGTTTGTGGCAGTCGATATCTTCCGGGATGACGTTGAAGTCACCTCCAATCAGAACCGGCAAATTCTGATTTCTCCATTGGCTCATCTGCATCTTCAGCCGATCCATCCAAGCAAGCTTATATGCGAATTTTTCGGTTCCTACAGGATTGCCGTTTGGGAGGTAGATGTTGGCGACGGTAATTCCTTCCATCGTCACCTCAAGGTACCTGGCATGACTATCCTCCTCATCACCGGCAAGTGTTGTATTGATCGTCTCCATCGGATGTCGTGAAACGATCGCTACACCGTTATATCCCTTTTGGGTGACAGCTACGCTTTCATAGCCTAGTTCCTTGAACGGAGTTGCTGGAAAGTCGGTGCCCTTCAACTCCTGCAACAGCAGGACATCCGGCTCCCATGTCTTAACCCAATTCAAAACCTGATCTAGCCGCGATCGGATTGAATTTACGTTCCAGCTGACAATTTTCACGATTCCTCGCTTCGATTCCTTCTCTATAGGATGCGCGATGGACCTGATGCCTGTTGCCCGATGCTTCATACTGGTCAACTAACAGACCCAAGCCAGGTGTAGTCTGACTTGATGAAGCAGGCAGAAGACGCCGAGTTGCTGGAAATTGGGGGTCGCGAGGTTCGCGTGACGCACCCTGAGAAGCTCTATTTCTCCAAGCAAACAAGGCTCTCCAAGCTGGATATCGTTCGGTATTACCTATCGGTTGCGCCGGGTGCGTTGGCGGGCATTCGCGATCGCCCGATCGTACTGAAACGATTCGTCGATGGCGCTGACGGTGAAGCGTTCTATCAGAAACGCGCGCCATCTGATCGGCCCTTCTGGCTGCGTACTGTAACTCTCTCGTTCCCGTCAGGCCGCACCGCAGAGGAGCTTGTAGTCGACGACGCAGCCGGGCTCGCGTGGATCGTGAATCTTGGGTGCATCGAGCTTCACCCTCATCCAGTGCGCTCAGCAGATCTCGATCATCCCGATGAACTGCGTGTCGATCTCGATCCGGGCCCAGGAGTCGGATGGGCGGACGTGCGAGTCGTGGCTCTCGAAGTAAAGTCGTTCCTTGAAGAGAGCGGACTGGTTGGCTGGCCGAAGACAAGCGGTTCGCGAGGCATCCATATCAATGTGCGGATAGAACCACGCTGGAGCTTTACAGAGGTTCGCCGAGCCGCACTCGCGCTATCGCGTGCGGTTGAGCGCCGGGTATCCAATCTTGCAACTTCAAAATGGTGGAAAGAAGAGCGGCACGGTGTTTTCCTGGACTACAACCAGAATGCAAAGGATCGAACGACAGCCTCCGCCTATTCGGTGCGTCCACTGCCGGATGCGAGGGTTTCCGCGCCTCTTCACTGGCACGAGGTTCCTGACTGCGATCCTGCCGACTTTACTGTGCTGACCGTGCCGCAGCGATTCGCAGAGCTGGGTGATCCACATGCCGATATGGATTCCGCGCGCGGCTCCCTGAACGGCTTGCTTGAACTCGCAGCTCGCGATGAGTCCGAGGGACTTGCGGATGCTCCATGGCCGCCGCATTTTCGCAAGATGCAAGATGAGGGACCGCGCGTAGCACCTTCCCGGGCCAAGTCAGCGCCCAAGGGAGACAAAGCTGCAGTCAGCGGGCCCACTCCAAAAGCTCCACGCAGTAAAATGCCTCTCATTGTTATTGCCAACTCACCAAGTGAAGAGGCTGCCAAAGCAGGCTTGGAGCGCTGGAGGAGCAAGCACCCCGATGCCGCCGCGCTTCTGGCCGTCGATGACGTTCTGGTTGATCGCATGCGTGGCAGATCGTCGACTTGGACTCGCATCCGCGTGAACCTGCGGCAAGTTCCTGAAGATCTACGTCCGCCACAAGAAACGCCCGATCCCGACGATGATCCGACGAGGGAAAAGTAAAGAGCCGTCAACGGCTTTCGGAGAAAATTTCCATCAGCTCCTGCGGAGGCACCACTTCGAGTTGAGCATAGGTGCAATTGTCTGGCTTCTTGTCGACTCGCCAACGGCGAAACTGGGCCATGTGACGAAATCGGTCGCCTTGCATATGCTCATACGCGACCTCCACGACGAGTTCCGGCCCGAGCGGTTCCCAGGACAGGTCCTTGCCTTGGCTCCAGCGGCTTTGGCCGCCGGGCATACGACCAGCGCTATTCGCGCCGTCGTTCTCGGCCCAGCCTGCCCAGGGATGGCCGTCGAGGGCATTCTTGCGATAGGGTGCGAGATATTCGACCAGTGCGCGGCGTTTTTCCATGGCAAAACTTGCGCATACACCAACGTGCTGTAGTGTGCCGGACGAGTCATACAGTCCGAGCAACAACGAACCAACCGCTGTCCCCTCGGCATCCTTGTGCCAGCGAAAACCTGCAACAACGCAATCGCAGTCGCGCTCATGCTTCACTTTCAGCATGACGCGCTTGTCCGGCTCATACGCGCCTATAGCCGATTTTGCCATCACACCGTCGAGACCGGCTCCTTCGAAGCGACGGAACCAGTCCGCGGCAATACTTCGGTTCCGGGTTGCTGGAGTGATATGGATTGGAGGCGCGGCGGAAGAAAGCAAAGACTCCAATCGTTTTCGCCGCGTTTGAAACGGTTCGCTGCTTAAATCGCTGTCACCTTCGCAAAGCAAGTCGAAGAAGACGATCGAAGCGGGTGTTTGCTGCGACAAGAGTTTTACGCGAGACGCGGCGGGATGGATGCGAAGCTGTAGGGCATCGAAGTCGAGTCCAGATTCGGTGGCTATCACAACTTCCCCATCGAGAACGCATTTTTCCGGCAGCGCTGCGCGCAGCGTGTCAAGCAACTCAGGAAAGTAGCGATTAAGAGACTTCCCGTCTCGACTTTGAATCAAGATTTCGTCGCCGTCTCGGAAGATAAGAGCGCGAAATCCATCCCACTTCGGCTCAAAAATCCATGTATCTCCCTCAGGTATTTCGGCAACTCGCTTGGCGAGCATCGGCAAAACGGGAGGATTGACGGGCAGCTTCACGCAACCATGTTATACGGTGCCGATCTGAATTCTGGTTCAAAGCGCGACACATCGCTAAATCAATCTGTTAAAAGAGCTCTTAGTTCCAGGGCATTCTTGAACGCCTTGCCTGCGGCTGTGTTGTCGAAGATGACCCAACACTCGCCGGCCTCATGATCGCGAAGTTGCTCAGCCAGATTTTCGATCTGGGCAGCATCGTAGGCCGACCAGTAAGTACGCGGCGATCCATGGAGGCGATAATATCGAAGCCCCGTTGCCCCACCCGGCCTGGCGGCCAAGGAAGATCCCTTTGCCGGATCGGCCGCTACGCGCGCGATCCTGAATTCACGAAGCGCGTGGTCGGCCTCTGGGGTAAACCAGCTTGCATTGCGTGGCTCGAGAGCAACCGGCCCGCAGTGCATCTCCCTAAGCGTCCCAAGAAAATCTTGCGCCACACCCTGATCGAATGCGTGGCCAGGCGCCAATTGCAACAACACAGGCCCAAGCTTCTCATCGAGTCCGCCAATTTGCTCGAAGAATTGAGCCAGCGCATCACCACAGTTCAGCAACTTCGCGACATGCGTCACGGCCTTTGGAGCCTTGACTGCAAACTGAAAACCAGGAGGGGTAACCAGTGCCCACCTCTCCCATGTCTTCCGCTGGTGCGGTCTGTAAAACGAAGAATTCACCTCGACGCAATTCATCATCGCTGCGTACCGCTCCAGATGCGATGCTGCAATCCCGCATCGGTGCGCCTGCATAGAGGGAACATTCCAGCCCGCCGTCCCGACACGTATAAATTTCATGCACTGTAGGATGCAAGCTTCAGGTCCAGCCGCCTTAAAGCCGCTTCTCGGGGTTCAAGATTTAACCGAGCATATCGAGAAGCTGATTTCTCACAGACCCGCAGCTGCGGCACCAGTCATGCCGCCGGAGCCATCTATTCTATCAGCGTAGCATTCGAAGCCGAGGGCGAAGGAGCACGCTCGCACAAACTCTCAGTTCCTGAGGTCCGCTTCTGCCACAAGCCTGGTGCGCTCCAGAGCCGCCACCTCTTCTCTGACGTCTCGATTGCCAAAGGATTTACTGGGGAACAATTCCTAGTCAGGCAAAGCACGCTGTCACTCGTTCCAGAATGAATTCAATTCAACGCCCAGTGTTAAAATTGCCGCAAAGCTTAGATCGGCCCGGTGTTTACAACAATTGAGACGCTAAAGATGTCTGCCATCAAAGTTCTCGTCATCGACGACAATAGGGTTCATGCAGAAGGCTTGGCCGAGTTGCTGGAGCTTTCCGGCTTTGAGTCCAGTGCCGTTTGGACGGGTTTGGATGGCGTCGAAATGGCCGAGCGTCTCGCCGTCGATGCAGTATTACTCGACATGGGCCTGCCCGATATTAAGGGGTTCGAGGTTTGTCGAAGGCTTCGGGGAAATCCAGCTACTTCAGAAATCGCTATCATCTTCCATACTGGCTCAAGCCCGCATCCAGGGTGGGATCATGAGGCTGATTCGTTTCTCACGTACCCGATTGCAATCAGCGAAATAGCCAGCGTCATCAAAGGCTCTGTCTTGAAGAGGAGAGCCAGAAAGGACGGAGAGCCACGGCCTGGGTCATCCAGGTCGGCCATGGCAGCCGATCCATTGAATCAGAGTTCACCTGCTCATTCGCCCGTTCCAGGTGTCCAAGTGTCCTGTGCAAGTGTGGCGAATCCCAAGACAAGCCAGACATATATGAATGCCATCGCGATTCCTGGTTGATGCCGGGTCTCGTCTGAATACTTTGCTGAATCGTGGCCTATTCAGCACTATAAAGATCGTTTGTTCCATGTACCGTGCTCATGGGTTGGAAGCAGACTCGTGACGCACTCTCTGTTCCTCCGCAGATGTCGCGCGGCACTTAAATCCCGGATTCTGGTTGCTGACCGATTCTACAGCACTTAAATCCCGGATTTCTTGATGGCTACAGCACTTAAATCCCGGACTGCCGGCAGATAGCGGATCAGTCCGCCACCGTAGTTTGTTCCGCTCGTGGTGGGTCCGCGCATGATCGAAACGGGCTCGTACAGCGACTGGCCACGAACGGGTGGACCTCTTCAATGCGACCTCGTCATTTTCACGGATGGAGGAGAGAATCTTAGTCCAGAGTTTAAGACTTCTTCGATGGCGGTTGGAGCGGGTTTGCGTGTCCGTGGCGGGAAGAGCATTCAATATGAGATCGACAATTGCTGCCAGCCTGGGCTGATCTGAAATTGAGCCTTTCTGCTGCCGCTTGGAATGCCTTAGCTGTTGTCGACATTTTTCGCGAGCAACGAGTTCGAGGAGGTCGTCGACGAGAGATTGAAACTGCTCGTCGCTGACTTGACCCAGTAACCCGGAGTTCGGTTCAACAGACATCAGAGCAGCACGGTAGGCCTGGTCGATTGCAGTGATGTTCCCTGCGAGAGCCTGTTTGGATCGACCTGTTCGCAGCGTGAGGTCAGTACCGCATGACCGACACGCATGTGAAGGCATTGTCTGTGTTGCACTGAAGATGAGCGGATCTGGCTCTTCGCAAATCTGGCAGCCGAGCTGCAGCAGGGCGTCGTGGACAGAACAACGAATCAGCCCGGCAAAGCACCAATCCCACCGGACATGAATAATCGAGTCCTGCGCTATACAGAGCGGGCAGAACGCGTAGCCTGCACGGAGATCACACCGACGTGGAGATGGTTTTGAGCTTGAAGGGAACCGCAGCAGGACGGCACGATGTGAGCGTTGCAAGCGTGTATCCAGATCAAGTGCATTCAGACTCTGAAAATGAACGCGGCTGAATTGTGAAAAAACTCGAAGAAAATCTCGATCTATAGCTCGATCCAACGAGCAGGGAAGAGGAATGCCAGGATAGACAGAGATGAAACCGCTTATCAATTCAGAAACCGAGACATGGTTTTCTGCTGCCACGCGTAGCAACCAAGAGGAGAACAATTCAGTCTTCAGTGGTCTGGGAACGAACGGCAATTGGGCCGGGGAGTGAGTGCCAGTCATATCGCGGACGCTCTGCGACTGCGCCGGTCGGCGATTGAGACCAGGGATTCGCAGATCAATTCAGAGTGCAACATCTTCAGATTAATGTGTTCCTGCCCGTTGCGGATGGCCTCGGTGGCTGCGGTTTCAAGCAGTCGACAAATGCGCACCAAGACCCCTTCGGTCAAACTGAGAATTCGCTGATGAACCTTGGGGTCACGCAACTCCGAGGGCTGACGGAGGGGAAGAACAGATTCCAAGCTTAAGAGTAGTTGGTGAAAACCGGCGTCGTTCTCCCATGCCGGCAGTTCGATGGCTTCAAAACGATCAGCTAATTGCTGATCCGTCATCAATGCTTGTTTTGACTCGTGGATTCCGGCACAGACGAGCGGAAGGCGAAGATCATTAGCGAGGAAGCGGATGGCATTCAAGAGAATTCGCTGCTCACGGAAGCTCCCAGCAAGCAGAGAATGAACTTCATCGATGATAAGCATGGGAACTTCAAGCTGTCTTGCCAATACCCGGATGCGATGACGTAAGGTTGTGACGCTTGTGCCGTATGCGAAAATGCCTCCCATTGCGGCAAGTATCTCTTCGTAGAAGTCCCGTTCGGAAGGCGAAGGAGGCATTTGTATAGAGATCACGGGTAAACGAGTTCTACCGATCTTTTTGTCAAAGTGTGCTCGATGATCGCGTAGAAACTTCTGAATGATCCGAGTCTTGCCCATACCAGTAGCGCCGTATATCACTAACGCTGGCATGCGATCGCGCGGAGGGTAATCGACCAGCTCCATCAATCTGTCGAGGACGCGCTGGGCACGAGGGTACTGGATCCAACGCTCCTGACGAAGCCAATGAATACGTTCATCGTTGGTCAACAGCGCTGCACTTCTGCAGGAAGGCTGTAGGTGCATCAATTGATCAGTGTTCATTCAGTCTCCCAGACCTCGACCGGAAAGGGTTTGATCTCGGTTGCGGCGGGGCTGTCACGTCGACAGATAAGGTTTGTGTGAGGGATTGATATTGTGGGAGGAATCTTCTCCTTCCTTCTTCGCTGCCTTGAGGAAGAACGCGAATTCCTAACGATCTCACGCTGCTCTAGAATGCTAGCGAAAATAGCCTGCTCGAAAGGTACGACAAGGTGGCACGGCAGTGTGCGGTCGAGCAGGTGGACTATCAACACTACCTGCTGCGCATCACTGAACTAGAGTTACTGGACCGTGAGCGCCGCGCTACGGAACGCCGCATCCGGCAAGCGAAGTTCCCGGTCGTCAAGACCATGGATAGCTTCGACTTCCTGGCCATCCCGTCGGTGAACAAGACCCTTGTGCTGGAACTGGCGCGATGCGAGTTCCTCGCCCGCCGCGAGAACGTACTGCTGCTGGGCAACAGCGGCACGGGGAAGACGCACATCGCCCTGGCTCTGGGACTGGCCGCCTGCCAGCGCGGCCACCGCGTGCGCTTTACTACCACCGCCGCTCTGGTCAGCGAGCTGATCGAAGCTCGTGAGGAGAAGAAGCTGCTCCGCTTTCAGAAGCAGATCGCCACCTACGAACTGCTCATCGTCGATGAGTTGGGCTTCGTGCCGCTGTCCAAGACCGGCGCCGAGTTGCTCTTCGAGATGCTGAGCCAGCGCTACGAGCGCGGATCAACACTGGTCACTTCCAATCTGCCGTTTCAAGAGTGGACCGAGGTTCTCGGCTCGGAACGGCTGACCGGCGCCTTGCTCGATCGACTCACCCACCATGTACACATCCTGGAGATGAACGGCGACAGCTACCGACTCAAGCAGAGTCGCCGCAAACGGACACCATACTCCGAACGCGCCTCGGGGTAGAAGGGCCGCTTCCGCTACGCTCCAGCGCCCCTTCTACCCCGCCTTCCCGACAACTTCACTGCTATCTACTGGCCTACTTTTGCTCCGCCTCAGTGGCCTGGTTTTACTCCGCCCTTGACAGCCCAGCAACGGCAGTTAAGTTTGGCCCACTTGGGCGGCACTGGCTAGGTATGCGCATCGCTTGCACAGGACGCAGAAGATTTTGCGGGCATCGGAATGGAAAAATGCCATTCGCAGACTATAGCGAATAAAAGGCGAAAGCGCAAGGGATTCTTTGGCGGCTCACCGGGTAACCTGTAATTGATGAATCTTGAAAAGCTCAAGAACGATTGGGAGTCGCTCGCCGAGCGCGATGCATTGTGGGCGATTCTCACCGATAGCTCCAGGGTGAGCGGTAAATGGGATATCGCGGAGTTCATGGCGACCGGCGAGAGGGAGATTGAAGTTGTCCTGGGTCACCTGGCGAAGATCAGCCTCAGCCCCGACTTCGATGGGACTGCACTGGATTTTGGTTGTGGCGTGGGACGGCTGACGCAGGCTTTGGCACGGCGCTTCGGTACCTGTGTTGGCCTCGATATCTCACAGGTGATGATCGAAAAAGCAAAAGCTCTCAATCAATTCCAGAACTGCCACTACGTTGTGGCTGACTCTGAACCGCGCTTGCCATTCCCAGATGAGCGGTTCTCGTTTATCTACAGCAACATTGTCCTGCAACATGTGCCCCCGCGTTTTTCCGTGCAGTATCTTAGGGAATTTGTTCGTGTGCTTGTGCCTGGAGGTGTGCTGGTGTTCGGCGCGCAGGACTCGTTCAAGACTCCTGACCTCGCATCGACGATTACCTGGGCACGCATGGTTCTTCGTTTCCGGTCGAGGATCAGAGTCTTACTGGGGAACGCGCAGGCCGATATGCGAATGCACTGTTTGCCAGAACGGGCGGTACGGCAAGCTCTCGGCGCGGCCACGATCGTGGACGTCCAGTTCACGAACACTGCGGCAAAGGACTTTAATGGCGAGCTCGTTTATTCTGACCAGGCCCCGGCGTCGGGATTCCTGGGTAAGCAATATTGCGTTGTCAAAGGGCAGGAACCATGCCTTCCGGCATGAAGAATGCTACGCAGGTCTATCGCAAGAAAAGCGAAAGTGCAAGAGCAGATTCGGTAAGATCATGGGATGAAAACAGCACTGGAAATGATGGACCCACCAGCCGAGGAATTTGAGGCAGGAGAGAAAGCCGCTCTCGACCTCGTAGCCCACATGAAGCGCATGGGGGCAGCTGCAACACAGTTTGAAATTCGGGATAGTGGGACGTTATGGGTGGTCAAGATCGAGGCTCAGACGGCGGGGGCGGTGAACTGAGAGCCGTTGCGTCGGGGGGCTTGGGTTGTTTCGGGCGTTCAAGCGGTGCTACTCCCGTCGCCATTGACCGCAACCCCCATCTTGCGTAGCGCGGCAACAGTCTCATCCTCAAGCTTCTGTCTTCGGGCTGACGTCCACTTGTCGTAATACCTCTCCGTCATCGTGACCGACTCATGGGTCAGCAGCTTACTCACTGTCTCCAGCGGGATGCCAGCCAGCAAAAACTCAACCGCGAATGTATCCCGGAGCATGTGGGACTTAAACCTCATTGGCTTTCCGGCCTCATCGACGAAGGAAAGATAGTCATTCAGGCGGTCGATTTTTCGCAGCCACTTGTTCACATTGATTTCCTCCGAGCAGGTCTTGGACCAAAAAAAGTAATCCGAGTGCTCCTCTTTGCGCAGGGGCAGGGAAGCCAATGCGTCCGCCACGTGGTCCGGCACGATGCATTCCACGCGGGCGGCCGTTGGCTTTCGATTACGCTTTTTCCGTATGACCGCCGCGAGCCGGCACCCCTGAAGAGCGGACTTGGGCAGAATCAGCACGTCCCCAACGCGGAGGCCGGTCCAGCGCTGGACGAGAAAGATCGCCCGAAGATGTTGCCCCACCTTTGCAGACTTGTATCTGGCCTCGGTGTCCAGCTTGTGCGTTGCGGCCAGTAGCTCGTCGAACTGCTTGGGTGTCAGCGGCCACGTCTCGCTTTCATCCGGTGTAATGGCCTTCAATATCAACGCCGGGTTGCGCTGGACGTACTCCATGGCGGTAGCCCACTTGAAAAATGCCTTGACGCGGGTCAGCAGGGCCGCTTGCGTGGTGAGAGCAAGCCGGTTCTCCGGCTTCTCGGAATCGGGTGACCAAGAAGCCCTCCACAGATCAAGCGCGTCGAGTGTTACGTCCCTAACGTTGACGATGTTCACGCTCTCCGCCCATCGCAGGATCTTGCGCGTTGTGGACCTGTAAGCTTCGATGGAGGTGTCGCCGGGCTTCTTCATTCCCCCGAGCCACTGCTCAAGAGCCGCCGCGAGTGGCTTGAGTGTTTTGGCCTCGGCGGCTTCTTCTGCGGCTTTTTTGGTAGCTTCCTTTTCCGCAATTTTCCGCAGTTCGATCTCGACAGGGTCTCTTTGCTTCCTCTGAGCCTCAGCCTGCCGTTCCGCCTGAGACCAGGAGCGGGTCTTCGCCGAGACGGTTCGCTTCTTCCCGTGCTCATATATGTAGAGGGACTTCATGCAGTTGCAGCGCTTGTACTGCGGGTTATCCCGCTGAGGACAATCAGGGGAATGGCGCGTGAAGACTGTTATAGTTGACGAGGTAGTTGATTCTTGTTTAGGCATTGGGCAGTTTCCTCTTCAGCAAAAAGTTTTCCGCACGTTTTCCGCACTTTGGAGTCCAGCAGAAGACAGGAGCTGATAATAAAGAGGATAGCACACCTACACTGAATCGATTGAATCCACTCCTGGGAGACGCGATGCAAGCGACTCTTGCGCTCGAAGACGGGCGCATTTTTGCGGGCGAAGGGTACGGAGCCCCCGGTGAAGCCTCGGGCGAAGTGGTCTTTAATACTTCACTTACTGGTTATCAGGAAATCGCGACTGACCCCTCGTACGCGGGACAGATCGTAGTCCTTACCAATCCACAAATTGGCAACTACGGCACCAATCAGGCCGACAATGAGGCTGCCAAGCCTTATATCGAGGGTCTGATCGTGCGCGAGTTTTCGCCTGTGAGCTCGAACTGGCGTTCGGAGCAGGTCACTGACGAGTATATGGAGCGGTACAAGGTTCCGGTGCTGGCGGAGATCGATACGCGCGCGCTGGTGCGGCATCTGCGCACGCATGGCGTGATGCGCGGGGTCATTTCCACGGCTGAGACCAATGCCGAGATACTGGTCGCGAAGGCGCGGTCGATTCGCAAGATGGATGGCACGGATCTAGCGCGGGTGGTTTCGACGAAGACTTCGTTTGAGTTTGATGATTCGGACTCACGGAATCAGACGGACGACAAGCTGCTGATTGGGAATGATCCGGCTGAGGCGGGGAAGCCGCTGCTCCATGTGGTGGCATATGACTTTGGCATCAAGCTGAATATTCTGCGTATGCTGACGCGCGAGGGCTGCCGGGTGACGGTGGTTCCTGCGGAGACGCGCGCGGATGAGGTGCTGGCGCTCAAGCCTGATGGGGTTTTTCTGTCGAATGGGCCTGGCGATCCTGAACCTGTCGATTATGCGGTGAAGTCGATTCGCGAGATGATGGGGCGCGTGCCGATCTTTGGGATTTGTCTAGGGCATCAGCTTACCGGGCTTGCGCTTGGCGGCAAGACTTACAAGCTGAAGTTTGGGCATCATGGCGGCAATCACCCGGTCAAGAATATGACCAATGGCAAGGTGGAGATCACGGCGCACAATCACAACTTCGCTGTCGATCCTGAGTCGATCAATGCGAATGAGGTGGAGCTGACGCATGTGGATTTGAATGACAACACGCTGGAGGGGTTGCGGCATAAGACGCTGCCGCTGTTCAGTGTGCAGTATCATCCGGAGGCTGCTCCGGGGCCGCATGATTCGCATTATCTGTTCCGGGATTTTCGGAATTTGATGGATGAGTGGAAGGGATGAAGCCTGCTGTAACACAGAAGACCATGTTCGCTATTGCAGCGGGGCCCCGGCTCCGTTGTTTTTTGGGGTGGCAGCCATTTTGGCTACTCACAATTATATGCTGCCAGTTTGTGCTACCGATTCTTGGTTTTGGGCAGGTCGTTGAAGTGCCTTGTAAGGGGAGTGTCTCCGAATGTGCGCATAGGCACGAGGAAGTTTGTAAGAAAGGTGAGAACACAGCAGCGAACTTAATTGTGCCTAAGAAGACAAAGGTTTGGGGTTTGCTCATCGATCCAAGCGGCGTTCCATTTGAGCATACGAGAAATGGTTTAACGATTCAGCTTGGCGATCCGAAAACTTCACAAGTTATTGCATCGAGTCAAGTAAGTGAAATGGGTACATTCGAACTCGGAGAAGTTGTGCCGGGGAAGTACCGATTGATAGCTGTTCTAATCGTCGATGGCAAAACGACTCGTTTTCACGGCTGGGCCCAACCGAATAGCCTCGCCTGCGGAGATTCAGATGAGTGCACTCTGGCGATGCTGCTTCGGCCTAGCGGGACAGATAATCCGATCGATTTTTGTCCTCCGAAGTGAACGGTCTGAACCTGTTTTGAAAGGGCGCGGCTTTAGCCGCGCCGTTTAGTGTGGAGATGAACCGGGCTTTAGCCCCTGAGGGAATGGATGATTCCGAAGCGAGAGGTTGCTACGAACAATGGGCAAACCTACTTCGTTACTTCGAACACCGCGGAACGCCGGCCATTCTTTCGGCATGAGCGATGGGCAAAGCTATTTCTGGAGACGCTGTACAAATACCGGCTGGAGCGATATTTGTTACACGGGTTCGTTGTCATGCCCGATCACTTTCATATTCTGATTACACCTCAGGCAAGTCTTGAGTTGGCTGTGCAGTGTTTGAAGGGTGGGTTTTCTTTTCAGGCCAAGCGGGAATTGGGTTGGAAGGGCGAGGTTTGGGTTCGGGGATTTTCGGATCATCGCATTCGGGATGATGAGGATTTCAGAATCCATTTGGCGTACATTGCGCGCAATCCGGTGAAGGCTCGGCTTGTCGAGGATGCAAAGCAATATGCATATTCATCGGCGAATGGCCGGTATGAACTGGATTCATTCCCTCGGGGGCTAAAGCCCCACATCATTTTGGACTCTAGTGGCACGGCTGAAGCCGCGCCCTTTCAAAGCAAGAGCGAAGCAGCATTTGAAGGTAAAAGTCATAGCGTGTTTGAAAACAGCGAGGAAGCTACATTTCAAAATAAGAGCGAAGCAGCATTTGAAGGCAAAAGCCAAAGCGTGTTTGAAAACAACGACGAAGCTACATTTCAAAGTAAGGGCGAAGCAACCATTCTCAGCCAAGGCAACGCTGTTCTGATGCATATGCAAACAAGTAAGGGTGAGTGAAGTAAAAGATGCCACGCAGAAATGATATACAGAAGATTCTTGTGATCGGCTCGGGGCCGATTGTGATTGGGCAGTCGGCGGAGTTTGATTACTCCGGGACGCAGGCCTGCAAGGCGCTCAAGGCGGACGGCTATGAGGTGGTGCTGGTGAATTCGAACCCGGCTTCCATCATGACTGATCCGGAGTTTTCAGATCGGACCTACATTGAGCCGCTGACGCTCTCCTATGTGGAAGAGATCATTCGTGTGGAGTCGGCGATGCTGGGGCCGGGGTCGGGCAAGTTTGCTTTGCTGCCGACCGTGGGCGGACAGACGGCGTTGAATCTGGCGGTCGAGCTGGCTGACGCGGGCATTCTCGACAAGTATGGCGTGGAGATGATCGGGGCCAAACTTGAGGCGATCAAGAAGGCTGAGGACCGGCTGCTCTTCAAGGATGCGATGGTGCGCATCGGGCTTGAGGTCTCGAAGTCGATGCTGGTGAACAACCTGCGCGATGGCATGGACTTTGCGCAGAAGAATGGTTTCCCGGTGCTGATTCGACCGAGCTTTACGCTGGGTGGTTCGGGCGGCGGCATTGCTTATAACCGCGAAGAGCTGATCGAGATTCTATCGAATGGGTTGAATCTCTCGCCGGTGCATGAGTGCCTGATTGAAGAGAGCGTACTCGGCTGGAAAGAGTACGAGTTGGAGGTGATGCGCGATCTGGCGGATAACGTGATCATCATCTGTTCGATTGAAAACTTTGACCCGATGGGTGTGCATACCGGCGACTCGATCACTGTGGCTCCGGCGCAGACTTTGTCGGATCGCGAGTACCAGAAGATGCGCGATGCGGCGATTGCCGTGATGCGCGAGATCGGCGTGGAGACGGGCGGATCGAATGTACAGTTTGCTGTGAATCCGGCGAATGGGCGCATGACGGTGATCGAGATGAATCCGCGTGTTTCGCGGTCTTCGGCGCTGGCTTCGAAGGCTACCGGATTTCCGATTGCCAAGATTGCTGCGAAGCTGGCGGTGGGCTACACGCTGGACGAGATTCCCAACGACATTACGCGCAAGACGCCGGCCTGCTTTGAGCCGACGATCGATTATGTCGTGACCAAGATTCCGAAGTGGCAGTTTGAGAAGTTTCCCGGGTCAGATGAGACTCTGGGGCCGCAGATGAAGTCGGTGGGCGAAGTGATGGCGATTGGGCGGACATTCAAAGAATCGCTGATGAAGGCACTGCGTTCGCTGGAGACAGGCAAGAAGACGGGCTCGGAAGAATTGGAGCCGCGGAGGCTGACGCAGAAGCTGGTGACGCCGCAGCCGGACAGGTTGAACTATATTCGCTTCGCCTTCGATCGCGGCATGAGTGTGCGCGATGTTGCGCGCTACACGGGCATGGACCCGTGGTTCCTCTATCAGATTCGCGAGATTTGCGAGGCGCAGAGACTGGTTGGGACGCTATCGCCGGAGACTGTTACGCCCGCTGAGTTGCGCAAGTTCAAGCGCATTGGGCTTAGCGATGAACGCATTGCGAATGAGTGGAAGCTGGCTGGGCATGACGGCATCGCGCAGGTGAGGGAACTGCGATATGCGCATGGCATTCGGCCGATCTTCAAGCTTGTGGATACCTGCGCTGCGGAGTTCGAGTCGCACACACCATACTTCTATTCGTCTTATGACGAAGAGGATGAAGCGACTCCGACATCGAAGCGCAAGATCATCATTCTCGGCAGCGGACCGAACCGGATCGGGCAGGGAATCGAGTTCGATTACTGCTGCTGTCATGCGGCCTTTGCGCTGAAGGAAGACGGCTACGAGACGATCATGGTGAACTGCAATCCGGAGACGGTTTCGACGGATTACGATACCTCGGATCGGTTGTACTTTGAACCTTTGACGCTGGAAGACGTGCTGGCGATTTACGAGCACGAAGCGAAGTCGGGCGCTGAGATTGGGATGATCGTGCAGTTTGGCGGACAGACTCCGCTGAATCTTGCTCAGAGATTGCGCAAGGCTGGCGTGCCGATTATTGGAACTTCGCCGGAGTCGATCGATCTGGCTGAGGATCGCAAGCGGTTTGGAAAGCTGCTGGAGGAGTTGGAGATTCCGCAGCCCAGCGGCGGGACTGCTACTTCTGTGGAGGAAGCCCTGGCCGTCGGTGAGCGCATTGGCTACCCGGTGCTGGTGCGGCCATCATATGTGCTTGGCGGGCGGGCGATGGTGATCGCTTATGACGCGCAGGAAGTAGCGCGTTACATGACGACCGCTGTCGAGTATTCGTCTGACCGGCCAGTCCTTGTAGATCACTTCCTCGAGTCAGCGGTCGAGGTGGATGTGGATGCGCTTTGCGATTCGAAAGATGTGGTGATCGCGGCGATCATGCAGCATATCGAGGAGGCCGGGATTCACTCGGGCGATTCGTCGTGCGTGCTGCCTTCGGTCTCGATTCGTCCGGAGACACTGGCGACGATTCGGGCGTATACGCGCAAGCTGGCGCAGGCGCTTAAGGTTGTTGGGCTGGTGAATCTGCAGTTTGCGATTCAGCGTGACGCCAATGATGTGGACCAGGTGTACGTGATCGAAGTCAATCCTCGTGCTTCGCGGACGGTGCCTTACGTTTCGAAGGCGACGGGCGTGCCGCTGGCGAAGATCGCTTCGCGTCTGATGACCGGGCGCATGTTAAAGGAATTGATGCCGGAGCAGTTGGCGAGTGGAGAAGATCTTGATCCGGGTCCGTACTTCTACGTTAAGTCGCCGGTGTTCCCCTGGAGCAAGTTTCCCGGTGCAGACACGGTACTGAGCCCGGAGATGAAGTCGACGGGCGAAGTGATGGGCGTGGCGGACAACTTTGGCGAGGCGTTCGCGAAGGCGCAACTCTCGGCCGGGCAGGTGCTGCCGGGTGAGGGCACGGTCTTCTTCAGCGTGAATGACAATGACAAGATCGCTGCGACGGCTCTGGCGAGGCGCTATGTCGAACTTGGTTTCCGGCTGGTGGCTACCGAGGGTACGGCGGATGTGCTGGAGAAGGCGGGGATGATCGTCGAGCGGGTTTTCAAGGTGAAGGAAGGCCGGCCCAATGTCGTCGATCTGATCAAGGGCGACCGGATTCAACTGATCATCAACACGCCGCGCGGGCAGGACACTTTCTTTGACGAGAAGGCGATTCGGCGTGCTGCGGTGCTGGCGCGGATTCCCACGATCACAACGATCGCTGCGGCCCAGGCAGCGGCGGAAGGCATAGCCGCTATGCAACGCCGGCATACTTCGGTCATTTCATTGCAGGAGTTGCATCCGGTTACGGTGTGAGGCTGGTTCGAGGAAGTCTAAAGGGCTGTAAGCGGCTCCGGGCACCCCTCTATTTTGTGTAACCCACCCTAGCCACAAAAACAAAAACGTGGCGAGGGTGGGGCACCCAGTTCGGTGGTTATCTAAGTGGAGTACTTCTTCTTTTTCAGAGCGAAGCGGGAACCGATGCCGTAGGCAACCAGCGCTACGGCCGGCCAAGTGCCGACGAAGCGTCCCTGGCCGTCGATGAGGCCGCTGTCTCCGCTGAGACTGAAGAAGGTCAGGTAGATTTTTTGCGTGGCGTCGCAGTGGTAGCACTGATTCGGGCCCGTGGGCATATCGAGAATCCAGAGGCAGATAATCAGGAGCCAGATCAGCCCGATCAGCCAGGTGTACGGCGCCATGTCATTCTGCTTGATGCGAGTGACGGCGTAACCGACGATGAAGGGAATCAGGAACGCAAGGCCCAGCGTGATTACGACCGGAACGCTTTCCGGCTTGAGGACAACGGTGATGAAGAGGATCACCGCAGCCCAGGATGCGACGGCGAGAAGCGTGTGGATTAATACCCAAAGCGCCTGATGGCCGAGATTGGAGACTCGAGCCTCCTCTTCCTGGACGAGCTCTTCCTCGGGTTCGAGTTCCGTCGATGTCAGGTCGTGGTCCACAATGGCCTCACTATTGGTGACTTGAGTGTACGCGATGAGTGGTTACTGGCGAAACGGTCTGGCATGGGCAGGAGTGTCCAGTTTGATTCGTAACTCATGCCGATGACCGTGATCGGCGAAGGCCTTAAAATAGCAACATGTTGCTCGAAGGCGTCTTTGCACCCATTACGACCCCGTTCTATCCCGACGAACGTATCTACTTCAAGAAGCTGGAGTTCAATGTCGACCGGCTTTCGCTGACCGGGCTCGCGGGCCTGGTGGTTCTGGGCTCGACGGGCGAGGCCGTAGCGCTCGACGACTCTGAAACGAGAGACGTGCTGCGGGTGGCGGCGGAGTCTGCCGCCGAGGATAAGGTGCTGCTTGCCGGCATTGCCCGCGAGAGCGTGAAAGCGACCGTCGAGTTGGCGGAGGCTGCGGCCGGCTACGGATACGACGCTGTGCTGGTGCGCAATCCCAGCTATTACCGGCCACAATTGACGCCAGCTGCGCTGTTGCACTACTACCGCTCGGTGGCCGACCGGTCCCCGCTGCCGGTGGTGCTGTATTCCATCCCAAAATTCACGCAGGCGGAGATTCCGTTGGCGGTGGTCGAGGAGCTGGCCCAGCATCCCAACATTCTGGGCTTGAAGGAATCGAGCGGAAGCGTGGAGCGCGTTCGGGATGTGGTGCAGGCTACGCGGCTTACGCCAAGGCGTACGGTGACGGTGACGACGATTTTTGAGGCGGTTACGGGACGGATGCTCACCCCTAAGGCTGCCGCTTCGGGCAATTTCATCTCCGCCGAGGGCCTCGCGGCAGGTGGAGAGGGTGGTGTGGCGCTTGCCGTGGCCCCTCCTGCTCCGGCGCGCAAGACGCGTACACGCGAGGTGGGGTTTCAGGTGCTTACCGGGTCGGCTACGACGCTCAAGGAGTCGCTCGACGCGGGAGCGAGCGGGGCGATTCTGGGATTCGCTACCTGCGCTCCGCAAGCCTGCCAGGAGATTTACATCGCGTGGAAAGAGCATGACGACCAACTGGCAATCGACCGGCAGAAGAGAATTACGGAAGCCAGTAACTTGATTGCCAGCAAACTTGGAATTCCGGGCATCAAGTACGCGTGCGACTGGAACGGATATTTTGGCGGCAACGCACGCTCGCCGCAGCTTCCGCTCGATTCGGACACGAAGGCGGAGATCGAGCGGTTGCTGGCACAGATTCGGAATTAGGGTGCCTGCAACAGCAGATTCCCTCCGGGAATGACAGAAAGAAAAGCAAGGACAATCCGGTCGAAAATCGCATATTTTGCGGGCTAAATGTATCGATTTCCCGATACGCGGAATGTATTGACCCACATATTGGGACCGATTCAGGAATTGATACCTTCTTCTTATATCTATCCGATTGACCGGTAACCACTTGGGTCCTGTCATGGGTATATCCGGGGACATAGCTTCGACTAAGTGGCTATAATAATTAGCTGAGAGAAAGAACAAGTCTTTCTGGAATTCAAGTGAAGGGAATCCCGCCACATGGCGATTGGAGACCTAGCCCTGGGTCAAGAACAGGGCATTTCTACACAAGAAGACGCTTCCAAACGCGTCGTAAATGACTTCAGCATTCAGGTCGCCACGGTCAACGGGTCCGGTTCGCAATCGGCCAACAGCGTTCTGCTGAAGAGCATTTTTGGAATGGGAGTTCCCGTCAGCGGGAAAAATCTCTTCCCGTCGAATATTGCCGGACTTCCGACCTGGTTTACGATTCGTGCCAGCAAGGACGGTTACGTTGCCCGCAAGCAATACATCGATCTCCTGGTTGCGATGAATCCCGAGACGGCCCGCGAAGACATTCTGGCCCTGCCGAGTCATGGCGTGGCGGTCTATGACGAGAGCCTCAATCTCAAGCAATATCGCGAAGACGTTGTTTGCTACCCGGTTCCCTTCGACAAGATAACGGCGGCGGTTTGTCCCGAGGCCAAGCTGCGCAAGCTGGTCAGGAACATGGTGTATGTGGGCGTGATGGCCCAGCTGCTCGATATCGATATGGATTGTGTGGAGGCTGCGCTCAAGAAGCAGTTCGCCAAGAAGCAGAAGGCTCTCGATCTGAACTTTAACGCGGTCAAGGCTGGCGCTGCGTATTTTGCCGAGAAGCTGACCAAGCAGGATCCATTCTTCATCGAGCACATGAACGCCACCAAGGGCAAGATCATTATCGACGGCAACGCTGCCTGCGGCCTTGGCGCGGTCTTTGCCGGCGTCACCGTGGTTGCGTGGTATCCGATTACGCCGTCGACCTCGGTGATCGAGGCAACGATTGAGTACTTGAAGAAGTTTCGCGTGACGGAAGACGGCAAGGCGACTTTTGCGGTGGTTCAGGCGGAAGACGAGCTCGCGGCCATCGGCATGGTGCTTGGCGCGGGTTGGTCAGGGGCGCGGTCGATGACGGCGACTTCTGGACCGGGCATCTCGCTTATGGCGGAGTTCTCCGGGCTTGGCTATTTTGCTGAGATTCCCGGCGTCATCTTCGATGTGCAGCGCAGCGGGCCGTCGACGGGCATGCCTACGCGCACTTCGCAGGCGGATTTGCTCTCGACGGCGTTCCTCTCTCACGGAGATACCAAACATGTGATTCTGCTGCCCGGCTCGGTGAAGGAATGCTTTGAGTTCGGTTATCAGGCGTTTGATCTGGCTGAGCGGCTGCAGACGCCGGTGTTTGTGCTGTCGGATCTCGATCTGGGCATGAACAACTGGATGTCGGAGCCGTTTGACTATCCGGAAAAGCCGATCGACCGCGGCAAGGTGCTGACGGCAGAGGATCTGACTCGCCTGGGTGGATTTGCGCGCTACGAGGATGTGGACGGCGACGCCATCGGTTATCGCACGCTGCCGGGCACGGATCATCCGAAGGCCGCGTACTTCACGCGCGGATCGGGACACAACTCCAAGGCCGGGTATACCGAGCGCCCCGAGGAGTACGTTGAGGTAATGGACCGGCTTTCGCGTAAGTGGGATACGGCGCGCACGCTGGTTCCGAAGCCTGTGATCGAGAAGAACGGAAGTTCGAAGATCGGCATCATCGCTTACGGAACCTCGCACTACGCAATTACCGAGTCACTCGATGATTTGAAGAAGTCTCACGACCTCGATGTGGACTACCTGCGCGTACGTGCTTATCCCTTCACGGAAGCGGTGCACGACTTCGTTGCTTCGCACGAACGTATTTACGTGGTCGAGCAGGATCGCGATGCGCAGCTGGCCAGTCTGCTGAAGCTCGATCTTCCTGCGGAGCAGGTGAGCAAGCTTCGCAGCATTCTTCATTACAACGGGCTGCCTATGGATGCGCAGTCTGTGACGACTGAGTTGGTCAGCGAACTGACACTCACGGAGGCTCTCTAGCTTATGGCGACAGCGACAGCAACTCCCCCTATCACTCCGGGGCCAAAGGTTAATCGCATCGGTCTTCCGGTGCTGGAATATCGTGGTGGAAAGACCACTCTGTGCGCGGGCTGCGGCCACAATGCCATATCCGAGCGCATTATCGATGCGATGTTTGAAATGGGTGTGCAGCCCGAGCGCCTGATGAAGCTTTCGGGTATCGGCTGCTCCTCGAAGAGCCCGGCGTACTTCATGAGCCGTTCGCACAGCTTCAACAGCGTGCACGGCCGTATGCCTTCGGTCTCGACGGGCGCGATCCTCGGCAACCATACGATGCTCGCTTTAGGCGTCTCCGGCGATGGCGATACTGCCTCGATCGGCATGGGCCAGTTCGTGCATCTGCTGCGCAGGAATCTGCCGATGATTTACATCATCGAAGACAACGGCGTATACGGGCTTACGAAGGGCCAATTCTCCGCGACGGCGGATATCGGTTCGAAGCTAAAGACCGGCGTCATCAACGACCTGCCGCCGATCGACACCTGCTCGCTTGCCATCCAGCTCGGCGCCACGTTTGTTGGCCGTTCGTTCTCGGGTGACAAGAAGCAGTTGCTGACCATGCTCAAGGCTGCGATTGCGCACAAGGGCACGGTGATGCTGGATGTGATCAGTCCTTGTGTCACATTCAACGATCACGAAGGGTCGACGAAGAGCTACAAGTTCATGCAGGAGCACGACGAGCCTATCAATGAACTTGGTTTTGTACCCAGCTTTGAAGACATCGAAGTGGAGTACGACCATGGCACGACGCTCGATGTGAGGATGCATGACGGTTCAAGTCTGCGCCTGCGCAAGATTCGCGAAGACTATGACCCGACCAACAAGACCGAAGCGGTGAAGACGCTGATGGAAGCGCATGAGAAGGGTGAAGTGCTGACTGGCGTTTTCTATGTGGATACGCAGAAGCCTACCTTTACCGATCTGCTCAACCTCGTTGACCAGCCACTCAGTTCGTTGCCCGAGTCGGTCATTCGTCCGTCGAAGGAAACACTGGACAAGGTCATGGCGAGCCTGCAATAGACCTGCTTACGACACAGCGAAAAGCCCCGCGTTTTGCGGGGCTTTTTTATGTCTCAGACGCACCGTGTGTATCGGACTGCATTGAATCCGGAAATTGACCTCCTGATATAATCGACCTTGTTGGATCGCGCCATTCACGTCGATCTTTTCGATTGACACTGCCAATCCTGCTCGAAACCACAGCGAGGAAAACGGATGACGCCAAGCTCTGAACAGGCCGGGGCATTGACAGTCGGCATCTGCATCGGAACTTACAACCAGGGACAGTATCTTCGCGGCTCGATTGAGTCGGCGCTGGCGCAGGTGTATCCCATCCAGGAGATCTGGATTGCGGATGACGGAAGCACCGACGATACGCAGGCAATTGTGGAAGAGTTTGCCCGGCAGCATCCCACGATTCACTACCATCGCCACCCATCCAATGTCGGGCCGGCAAGGAATCTGAGCTGGGTGCTGGCGCGGCCTTCGACCGATCTGGTTGTGAGGCTCGATTCCGACGACCGGCTTGAGCCTGAGTATGTCGAGGTGCTGGCGGAACTTATGCGTCTGCATCCACGGGCTGGGTACGCGCACTGCGATGTGTGGGAGACGGATGGCGACGGCAAGCGCAGCCGCATTCGCCAATTGGTTCGTCGGGAGGTCTACGAAGATCCCGAGGCGGCTTTGAAGAGCAATTCGCGGGGCTTTAAAACTGCTGCGAACTGCCTGCTCTTCCGCGCCGAAGCGCTCAAGGAAGCGAACTATTACCTGGCTCACCCTACATGGAAGGCTTCTGAGGATTGGGACCTGGCGCTGCGCATGGCTGTGAACGGATGGGGCAATGTTTACGCACCGCGAATTCTGACCAATTATCGCCAGTGGGACGATCCGCTTGGGGCGCGCGCCTACCGCAAGATTCAGGAAGTTTCCTCGAACAACACGATCTATCGCGAAGTTCTGATTCCTGAGTACCAAAAGCGAGGGTGGAGCATCGCTCCGCTGGAGCGCCACATGCGGCGAAAAGCAGTCGGTTTTGCCGATGCGCTCGATTCGTCCGCTTTCAGTGCCGATGACCGCGTTGACTACAAGGTTTACCTGAAGGAACTCGGCGATTCTCCAGCATTGCGAGTGGCGATTGCGCTTGCGGATCTGGGCTTCAATCCGTGGATGCGCAAATGGAAGGGCGTCAGGAAGCGCTTGAAGGATGCGGTTAAGCGCGTCCTTCGGAGCGTAAGACCTGTCCGTCCTGCGACTGTTTAAAGAAGTACGCCTCCCGGAAGCTCTTCCGGGAGGCGCAATATTGATTCGTTTCGTTTAACGCGGCGTGATGCGTATGCCCATCGCGTTGAGCTTGGTGCGCGCCTGCGAAGCTTCGGGGGACTGAGGGTAGCGCTGGATCAGGGAGCGCAGCTCATGGATGCCCGCATCTTTCTGGTTCAACTGGATCAGGGCGAGGCCTTTGCGAAGCTGTGCGGCCGGGGCTTTGGGACTGCCGCCGAAGTTCTCGAGCACCAGGTTGTAGGCCTTGATCGCATCCTTGTATTTCTGCTGACGATACGCGATCTCGCCAATGTAGAACTGCGCATTGCCGGCGAGGTCGTCCTGCGGGTAGTAATGCAGTACGTCGCCGAACTCGGCGGAAGCCAGGTCATATTTTGCTGCGTTGTAGTCGCGCAGCCCGCTCTGGTATGTCTCCTGCAGAGGCGGCGCCTGCGCACCAGCGGGTCCAGGTGATGGAGGCGTTGCTGCATCGCCACCTAAGGGTTGACCAGGCTGCTGACCTCCGGCTGCACCACCTCCGGCGGACTGTGCCTGAATGTTCTGCAGTTGCGACTGGATGTCCTGGGTTGCCTTGTCGAGCTTGCCGATACGCGACTTCAGCTCGTCGATGGAGTCGTTCAGTGACTGCACCTGGCCGGAGACAGAATCGAGTTTGCCTCCGGAAGACTCGGCCTGCGCGTTCACCTTTTGCTGCATGGCAGCAACGGCGGCATTCATCTGATTGACGCTGTCTGTGTTCTGTTCGACGAGATGCTGCAGGACGCCGAATTTCGAGTCGGCGGTGGACTGCAGCCGCTGCACCATATCGACCAGCAGCTTAACCTGATCCTGCAACTCGGTGACCTTGTCTTTGGTGGATTGCGCAGTCGCCGGCAATGTTGGGAGCAACATCGCGGCCAGAATCAGGGAGGGGAATCGGTAACGCATCAGGATTGAAATGGGGCGACGTTGCATTGGCTGTTCTCGCAATCTCTCTCGGAATGAGATTACGGCAGCCGGGATATTCCCGGCTGCCGCGGTTAATGTTATTTCTGCTCCGATGGTCTTATCGATCAATCGTGAATCCGGCGCGGCGATTCTGCTGCCAGCACTCTTCGGTCGACTCGGTGCAGAAGGGCTTTTCCTTGCCGTAGCTGACGATCCTTAGCCGGTCGGCAGCAACGCCAGCCTGCACGAGTGCCTGTTTGACGGAGTTGGCGCGGCTTTGGCCAAGGTTGAGGTTGTATTCGTTCGATCCACGCTCGTCGCAATATCCGCCGATAAGCACCTTGATGCTGGAGTTCTGCGCGAGATAAGCGGCTGCCTTCGAAAGCTGGCCCTGCTGGTCGGCCCGAACCTCGTAGGCGTCGTAGTCGAAGAAGATGTCCTGCACGCTGGCGCGGAACTGCTCATCGGCCGTCATGCTCGAGGCTGAGGAGTCCTGAGGAACCGCGACCGCCATCTGTGCCGCATTTACTGTCACGCGCGCGGTTGCATCCGCCGAGCCGCCATCGCCGCGAGCCACCAGGTGATAGCTTGTCGATGTGGTGGGCGTGACCGTCTTCACTCCGGAGCTGGGCAGATCGCCAATGCCGTCGATCGAAATACTGGTTGCGTTTGTCGTGCGCCAGGTGAGAACAACCTGGTCACCCGCGGTGATGGTGGTCGGTGTCGCGGTCAGTTGCGCGGTGGGGGCAGGTCCGCTTAGCGAAGGGGCCAGACTGCTGGTGTCATGAGTTTTCTTCTTGCTGCAACCTGCAAAGCCAACAACTGCCACAAGTAGAACAGCGCAAGTGAGAACGCGATTTCTGGAGTTCAAGTATTTTTCTCCTCAAAACAAAATGTGTAAATCCTGATCAAGCCGTCCTGAACGATATTCAGGGGTAAATTATTTCCAACTCCAGTTTGGCATAAAGTCCTTGCCGGAGTGGGTTAACTCGTGTTGTTCAGTGCCATCGGCGAGCATGGCCCAGATGGCTGTGTGGCTGCCCATGGCGCGTTCGAAGACAAGGTGGCGGCCATCGGGCGACCAGCTGGGGAAATCGTTGCTCCCGGCGTCATGGGTTAGCTGAATCCAGCGCTTGGAGGCGATGTCCATGACGTAGATGTCCTGTCCGCCGGGAGCGCCGGGGCCATACTTGCGATTCCAACTGAAGGCAAGAAACTGTCCGTTTGGGGACCATGAGGGGGAGATGGCGTAGCCGCCGTCGGTCATCCGCTGGATGTTGGCGCCGTCGACGTCCATGGTGTAAATCTGAGGCAGGCCGGTACGCCCGCTGACCCAGGCTATCTGCGAATTGGTGCGGGGGTTCCAGGTCGGCGAGACGTCGGGACCGTGAAATGCGGTGAGCTTGCGGAGGTTGCCGCCGTTGGCGTCGCATACCCAGATCTCAGGATCGCCGGATCGAGAGGACGAGAAGGCGAGCTGGGTGCCGTCTCCAGACCAGGCGGGAGAAAAATTGCTGCCGCCGGGAACACCTGCTGGGAAGCCAACCGCGCGGCCCAGATCAAGCGAGAACATGCGGATCGTCCAGCCCTCTTTGCCGATGGAGGAGAATGCGAGGCGGCTGTTGTCGGGTGCGATGCGCGGCGAGAGCGAGATGCCACCGAGTTTGGTCACAATGTGCTGGTTCTGGCCGTCGTAGTCCATCGTCCAGATTTCCTTCGATCCGGTCCGGGAACTGACGAAGTACAGCTTGGTCTCGGCGATGCCGTTGATGCCGCCGCCCAGGCGGGCGATGATTTCGTCGGCGAATTTATGGGCGATGAGGCGCGCATTATCGGTGCTGGCGGACTCATTGTATTGCTTACCGAGGACCTGCGGGCTGCCGGGATTCTTGGCGTCGAAGACCCATCCGGAGACGGTCAGACGGCCATTCGCTGCCGATAGCGCGCCAAAGGCCACCATCGAGGCGTTTGCGGGATCGGCGGCCCATTGGCCGAGGTTGATCTCCTGCGGTGAGCCGGGCGTTGCCTGCGGCGCCATGCTCTTCGAGACCATCTCGAAGATGCCGGCATTGGCCAAGTCGCTATAGAGGGTGGAGTCGAAGCTGGCCTTGAATGATGGCGTCTGCGGGTCGCCGCCTACCGGCTTGAAGTCAGCGGCTGCGAGGCGGATTTTCTGGTCGGCGAGGTTGCTGCCGGTGCGGACCCAATCCTGCGCGTGAAGTGAAACAACGGAGCTGAAGGCGAAAAGGGAAACGATTCCAACCAGACCGCGGCGAAGTATGCGAGAGAAAGCCGTCATGCAGAGGATTGTCCTTTTCCTGGCCTTTTGCTGGCCTATTCCTGGCTAGTGTCACCGTTGAAAGGCGTAGCCGGTACCCTTGGTGATGAACTGCGATGTTTCCACCCTTACGGGCCCTGATAATCACAATGATAAGAGACGATCAGCGGCCCGTCGCCCGGAGGGGAAGGAAGCGCCCCAAAAGTGTCAACTCGCTGAGCAGCTCGCAGGCATGCCTGATCGAGTGTCGGGCTGCCGCTTGAGCGGTCCATTTTGAAGTCGGATCCAGAACCATCGCGGCGGATTGTAAAGAGAATGTTTGCCTGAGCGCCTCGGGGCGTACGTGAATCCACCTCGCGCAAATTGGTGTTCTGCTGCACTTTGCGGTTGATGTTGCTGACGTAATACGGATAGTTGAAACCGCGGCTGCCGCTGGAGTTCACGGTGGTCGAGCCGACTGTAGTGGTGTTCGCGGGGACGGCTGAGCGCTGTATTTGCGTCGAAGCCTGTTCTCCGTACTGGGCGCGATTGTTCTGTGTGGGATCGGGCTGGGTGTGCGGCGATGCCTTGGTTGGCGTCGGCTGAGCGACTGGAGACTTGGTCTTGCTGGTTTCCTGCTTTTTCTCAGCTGGCTTCTTCTGCGTGTCCATCTTTGAGGCGATGGGAATCGCTTTTTCGTCGACGGTGGCCTGAGCTTTCGGCGTTGGCGGAGCGGGTGCTTCACTTGGCGTTTCGGTAGCCAGTACGTTTTTGTTGGGCGGGTGATCGGCTGGCAGTGGCAGCGCATTGCTTACCAGTTGCACGGCAATGGCTGAACCTTCGTTTGCGCCTCCCCAGGAATTGTGATGAAAGAGGCCGGCGAAGATGGCAAATACGAAGCCGCCACCAAGCACCGCCGCATGGAACAACAGCGCCGCCAGCATCGGCTTACCAATCGGATCGCGCTCAAACTCCCGCTCGACCCGTTCGTATTGGCCGTGCTCGAATTGGCCTTGCCCGGGGAACTGGGAAGTGGTGCTCATTGCACGTCCTGATGGATTGCTAAGTGCCTGATGCTTTGACTCGTGAGGTTATCGTTCGCTGTCTTGCTTCATCTCTCACTTTTTGTCGAGAGGCTGAGTAACGATGCTGATGTTGGTGATGCCTGCCTGCTTCACTGCGTCCATTACGGTGGCGAATGCGCCGAAGGGTACGCGCTCGTCGGCGCGGAGGTAGATGACCTGACGCGCCGGGTCCTGTCCGGACTGTCGAAGTTGCATGGGCAGGTCGTGGACATTGACCGGCTTGTCGCCGAGATAGACGGACTGGTCTTTCGCGATGGTGACGACCACGCGAGATTCGGTGACCTCTTTCACGGTACGCGTCTTGGGGACGGCCACCTCGATGCCCGACTGCAGCACGGGCGCAGCGAGCATGAAGATCACCAGCAGAACCAGCACCACGTCGACCAGTGGTGTGATGTTGATCTCGGCGAGGGAGGTCTGGGTGCGTCCGTTGCTGCTGGTAAAGGCCATCTCAGACCTCTCGACCCATCTCGCGCGCCATCTCTCGACCCTGCGGGTCTACCATTCCGCGCTGTTGAGGCGCCTGCGGGGCGCGCTGCGGAATTTCTTCGAGAGAGTTGAGCAGTTCGCGGGCAAAGTCATCGATACCCGCGGCGAAGACTCGAAGCCGCGCCGTGAACTGGTTGTAGGCTACGCCGGCGGGTACGGCGACGAAAATTCCGGCGGCGGTGGTGATCAGGGCTTCGGAGATGCCGGGAGCCACGGCGCGCAGTGTCGCTGAGCCAGCGGTGCCGAGACCGTGGAAGGCATCCACGATACCCATGACAGTGCCGAAAAGGCCGACGAATGTGGCGGAAGATGCGATCGTGGCCAGCCATGTCAGTCGCTGTTCGAGGCGGGTAACGGCCTCGCTGGCGGCCGTTTGCGCCGAACGCTCAAGCGGGGCGAGATTGCGCGGTGGGCCGTAGCCGCCGGTCTGGCGCTTGTAGGCTTCGTAGACCTCGACAAATACCAGCGCAAGCGGGCTGGGGGCGTAATCCGCGGTGATGGTAGCAATATCCTGCAAGCGCGTGGCTTTGCGGAAGGTGCGGATAAATCGACGGCTCTGCTTGGTCGCTTTGGAGAAAGCGCTCATCTTCCCGAAGATCAATGTCCATGAGTAGACGCTGGCGATGGCCAGCACCAGCAGAACGGCCAGCGCGACGGGGCCGCTGTTGGAAAGCATCTCGACGAGTGCGCTTGAGCCGGTTGTCGGAGGCGGTGCGGCTGCGTCCGGCTGGAAAAAGAAGGCAAGGGTAGCGGCAGAAATCGGCGTGTACCTCATTTTTAAAGCTAGCAGATGGGTTGGCGCTATCCAAGTTGTGAAGATGGTTCGCCGAGCAGTTTAGCTCTGAGCAAGTCTGCCCGCCGGTGGCCTTCCGCATGGTATGCTGCGCTCGGAATGCCCGTTTTCTTCAATCTAGAAATGGGCTGAGAATGAACTCATGCTGGTTGAGCTTCGCGCAGAAAATTACGCAGTCATCGATCACGCCATCGCGGCCTTCGGTCCGGGGCTCAACCTGCTTACGGGCGAGACCGGCGCGGGCAAGTCGATTCTGGTGGACGCGCTGGCGCTGTTGATGGGCGGCAAGGCGTCGGCCGAGGTGGTGCGTCACGGCGCGGACAGGGCGGTCGTTTCGTGTGTATTTGAGGCAACGGCGGCGGCAGACGCGATTCTGGAAGAAAACGGTATCGACTCGACCGGGACCGAGATCATCCTGAGGCGTGAAATTCTGGTTACAGGCAAGGGCCGGGTCTTCGTCAACAATCAGCCGGCGACGGTGACGGTGTTGAAGCTGCTCGCTCCGGAGCTGGCGCTGGTGCACGCGCAGAGCGAAACACTGAGCAGCTTTGACCAGGCTCAACAGCGCAGCCTGCTCGATCGCTTCGCCAGCATTGAGACGACGCCGGCCGCTGAAGCATATGCCCGCTGGCGAGAGGCATCCCGGAAGCTTGAGGAACTCGAACAGGGCGAGCAGGACCGTCTTCGGATGGTGGACCTGTGGAGCTACCAGCGCAAGGAGATCGAGGCCGCAACTCTCATCGTCGGAGAGGACGATGCGCTTGAAAATGAGAAGCGCGTTCTCGCCAATGCAGAAAAACTGTACGCTGCGGCTCTGGGTGCTTTTGACCAGCTCTATGACGGCTCGAATTCCGCTGAATCCGCGCTGCGCAATGCGTTGCGCAATGTTGAGGAGCTGGCGCGTTACGACAATCGATTCGTCGAGGCGGTGCAACAGCTTACCTCGGCTCGGGCGATCGTGGACGACCTAAGCGACAGCCTGCGTGACTACGCTGAAGGCATCAACGCGTCGCCCGACCGGCTGGCGGAGATTGAAGATCGTCTTGTCGCCCTCGATCGCCTCAAGCGCAAGTACGGCAGCACAATCGCTGAGGTGATCGCCTTTGGGGAGGGCGTCGCTGCAAAGCTGGCCGAGGTTGAGGATCGTGATGAGATTCTGAAGCAACTGCGAGCCGATCTGGCTGAAGCGCGGGCGCTGTATGTCTCGGCGGCGAAGGCGTTGAGCGAGAGCCGTCAGTCTGCGGCAGGCAAACTGGCTAAATTGGCCGAGCGCCAGATCAACGATCTGGCGATGAAGGTGCGATTCGAAGTCACCGTTTCGCCGCAGCAGGTTGAGAGCGCATGGGCTGCGCATGGCTGGGACGCAGTGGAATATCGTATCGCCACCAACCCCGGCGAGCCCCTCAAACCGCTGGACGAGATCGCGTCAGGCGGCGAAATGAGCCGGGTCATGCTGGCGCTTAAGGTCAGCGTCGAAGAGGGGACCGGGAAGCCGCGAACTCCATCGGCTGGGAATCGTCTGGTTTCGCCACGGACGCTGGTCTTCGACGAGATCGATATTGGTATCGGTGGCCGCGCCGCTGAAGCAGTTGGGCACAAGCTCAAGGTGCTCAGCCGCGTCCAGCAGGTGCTCTGCGTGACGCATCTGCCGCAGATTGCGGCGTTCGCCGATCAGCATTTCCTGATCGAAAAACGCGAAGATCACGGGCGGACGAAGACGGCGGTTCGTTTGCTCGACGATCGCACCCGTGTCGAAGAGGTCGCCCGCATGCTCAGCGGGGCGGTGGTCACGGAGGCCAGTCAGCACCACGCGAGCCAGATGATTGAGGCCAGCCGGTAAGTCGAAGCCAAGAGAGCGATTTATAATGGAATGAGGGTTCTATGAGCATCGACAAGACAATCCGCAGGGCTCCCGATGCTGAGCAGCAACAGGCGGAGACCTACCGCTACTGGCAAAGCCTTCCCATCGGAGATCGACTTTCTGCCGTTTGGGAGGTGAGTCAGGCTGCCTACTCGTTCGCCGCCGCCTTCAGAGGAGTTGCTTCGCATGATGCCCAGGGACTTGAAAGAACTCTTACGCGCGTTCAACGAGCATGGCGTTAAGTATCTAATCGTGGGCGGTTACGCTTTTGGCGCTCATGCTGAGCCACGTGCCACGAAGGACCTCGATGTATTCATCGCTACGGATGAGCCCAACAGCAATGCCGTATATCGCGCGCTCGCCGCGTACGGTGCTCCGCTCGACGGGTTCAGCCCGTCTGATTTCAGAGACGATTCGGGTTTTCAAATCGGTCAACCTCCAGCTCGCGTAGATATCCTTCAAAAGATTTCCGGAATTACCTTTGACGAGGCGTGGGACAACCGCGTCGAGGGCCTCATCGATGGCGAGGTTCTGGCCCCGGTGATCTCCAAGGACGACCTGATCCGGAACAAGCTGGTGGCGGGAAGGGATCAGGACATTCTGGACGTGAAGGCGCTCCGGGCAGCCGATTCATAGGCTCGAGCTCTCAAAGCGATGCATACGTGCTCGTTTGGATTCGGAACGCCACTCAACCCGGTTTGGCTGCCATTGGCTGCTCGGTTTCCCCTCCTACGAAACCTTTATGCCCGGGGTGCTAACTAATTGGTATACTTAGGGAGTGACACTCCTAGCCCAAGAACCCGTATCTGTATCCGTCTCTGACCTTGGCCATGTGAACAACTCCTCGAGCCAGAAGCGTGTCCTGTTGCTCAAGCCCCGCGGCTTCTGCGCAGGTGTGGTGCGCGCCATCGATATCGTCAAGATCGCGCTCGATACATTTGGTGCGCCGATTTACGTGCGCCGCGAGATTGTGCATAACCGCTTCGTGGTCAACGAGCTGGCGGAAAAGGGTGCGATCTTCGTCAATGAAATCGAAGAGGTGCCTGCCGGCCAACGTGTGATCTACAGCGCTCACGGCGTTTCGCCTGCGGTGCGTGAAGCCAGCAAGGCTCGCGGTCTCAAGGTGATTGACGCTACCTGCCCGCTGGTGACCAAGGTACATGTCGAAGCAGTAAAGTTTGCCAAGCAGGGTTATTCGCTGGTGCTGGTCGGCCATCGCGATCATGACGAGATCGAGGGCACCCTTGGTGAGGCTCCCGAGGCTACGCAGGTTGTCTCGAATGTTGCAGAGGTTGAGGCGCTGGTAGTGCCTGACCCGGATCGCGTCGCCTACCTGACGCAAACCACGCTTTCGCTCGACGAAGCCCGCGACATCATTCATGCGCTCAAGGTCAAGTTCCCAAACATCGTCGGACCGCATACGCAGGACATCTGCTATGCCACGGAAAATCGCCAGGTTGCGGTGCGCAATGTCGCTCCCGGAGCGAATCTGGTGCTGGTGGTCGGCTCGACCAATAGCTCCAATTCGAACCGGCTGGTGGAAGTCTCGAATAATCTGGGCACGCAGGCGTATCTCATTGACAACTCAGCGGCTATCGATCCCAGGTGGCTTGAGGGTGTCGATTCTGTGGCCGTGACTGCCGGTGCATCTGCCCCTGAGGTGCTGGTTGAGGATGTCATCAATTATTTGCAACAGAATGGCTATTCGAGCGTCGAAGAAGTAGAAGTGATGCCCGAGAACGTTCGCTTTGGATTGCCGCCTGAGATTGTTCAGGCTATTGGCGGCGCCGGTGGCGCGCAGTCAATCCCGGTAAGGTAGAGAGTCTGAATTTGTGCCCTGCTGTGGGTGCTTTTTTGTACAGGCGACGAATCGATACGCATGAGCCAATCCAAGACTAAAGCACAACCCGCTATTCCAGGCATTGCCCGCCCTCGATTCGGAAGAATTGACGCGGACATCTCCCAGGTGGAAGCGGCAGTAGTCCGCTCTCGCGACTACGTGCTCGCGCAGCAACACCCAGACGGCTACTGGTCGGCTGAACTTGAAGCCGACTCGATGCTTGAGGCGGACTACATCTTCCTGCACGTGCTGCTTGAGAGTGGCGACCCGGGCAAGATGAAGCGCGCGCTGACCGAGATACTGCGTTATCAGAATGCCGACGGAAGCTGGAGCATCTATCCCGGCGCGCCGGGGAATATCTCTCTCGCAGTCAAGTGCTACTTTGCCTGCAAACTGATGGGGATGCCGGCGGAGAATCCAATTCTACTGCGCGCCAAAGATTGGATTCTCGCTCACGGCGGCGTGGTCGAGTGCAACACCTTTACCAAGATTTATCTTTGCGCGCTCGGCCAGTATGACTACGACGCGGTTCCGGCGATTCCGCCTGAGATCGTGCTTGCGCCCAACTGGTTTTACTTCAATATCTACGAGATATCCTCGTGGTCGCGCGCGATCCTCGTGCCGCTCTCGATCATCTACGCCAAGAAGCCCTTTAAGAAGATTCCGGCAGAGCAGGGAATCGATGAGCTCTTTGTGGGTGGCCGTGAGAACGCCAATCTTCGCCTGCGCATGGATCGCAAACATCTCATCAGCTGGCGCAATTTCTTCCTCGTGGCGGATCGCGCGTTCCATAAGGTTGAGGCGGTATACATTCGCCCGCTGCGTAAGATCGCCCTCAAGAAGGCTGAAAAGTGGATGCTGGAGCGTCTGGAGATGTCCGACGGTCTCGGCGCGATTTATCCGGCCATGCTGAACGCTATCGTGGCCTTGCGCTGCCTGGGATATTCGGACGACGATCCGCAGGTAATTCGCGCTCGCGACGAGTTTGAGAAGCTGGGCATCGAAGACCCGGGCGTTCCCGATTTTTCAGAGCCGACTTTTCGGATGCAACCGTGCATGTCGCCGGTATGGGATACGGCTTATGCGGTCTTTGTGCTGGGTGAGGCTGGCGTGCCGAGTACCGATCCGCGACTGCTCAAAGCTGCGGACTGGATGCTGACCAAGGAAGTTCGCCACAAGGGAGACTGGGCCGTCAAGGTGCGCAATGCCGAGGCGGGTGGCTGGTACTTCGAGTTCAACAATGAGTTCTATCCTGACACTGACGATACGGCGCAGGTGCTGCTCTCGCTGAGCAAGGTCGACAATCCGCGCGAACGGCTGCAGTATGACGTTTCGCAGCGGGCTATTCAGTGGCTCTTTGCGATGCAGTGCAAGAACGGTGGTTGGGCCAGCTTCGACAAAGACAATACGAAGATGATCTTCCAGTACATCCCGTTTGCCGACCACAACGCGATGCTGGACCCGCCGACGGTTGACATCACCGGACGCATTCTGGAGATGCTGGCGACGTACGGTTACACGCGCGCAGACAAGCGTGTCGAGCGGGCGATTCAATTCATCTTCAAAGAGCAGGAGCCGGACGGAAGCTGGTTTGGTCGCTGGGGTGTGAACTACCTCTACGGCACGTTCCTCGTGCTGCGCGGGCTTGAAGCGATGGGTGTATGGAACCACGAGCCTGAGGTGCAACAGGCGGCTGAGTGGATCCGCATGGTGCAAAATTCGGATGGCGGGTGGGGCGAAAGCTGCCTGAGCTACGACGATCCCAATCAACGCGGCATCGGGCCGAGCACGCCTTCGCAGACAGCATGGGCCATTCTCGGGCTGCTGGCTGCCGGTGACGATCGCAGCGATTCGGTGGCCAAGGGCGTTCGCTGGCTGCTGGAGCGCCAGTTGGCTGATGGCTCATGGGATGAGTCTGTCGGTGAAGGCGCAACTCGCCAGGCGCAATATACGGGCACGGGATTTCCCCGGGTCTTTTATCTCGCGTATCACATGTATCGCAACTTTTTCCCATTGCTCGCGTTGACTACGTATAAGCGGGCTATGGACCAGACCGCCTGATCGAGCTTTGCTCGGCGGTGCTGCTGGATTGCCTTCGGGCGCAGGAGGATTGAAAGATGGCTGTACCCATCTCACAGATGTGGACTGTTGCAACGTATGTGCTCAAGAAGAGGCTGGCGGGGAAGAAGAAGTATCCGCTGGTGCTCATGCTTGAGCCGCTCTTTCGCTGCAACCTGGCCTGCGCCGGTTGCGGCAAGGTGCAATATCCGCCCCACATTCTGAAGAAGCAACTCAGCCCTGCCGAGTGCTTTGCCGCTGTTGAAGAGTGCGGCGTGCCAATGGTGTCGCTGCCTGGCGGCGAGCCGCTGCTGCATCCGCAGATCGTCGAGATCGTTAACGGCCTGATCGAGCGCAAGAAGTACATCTATCTCTGCACCAACGCTCTTGAATTGAAGCGGCGCCTGCCGGAGTTTACGCCGTCGAAGTACCTCACGTTCTCGGTGCATCTGGATGGTCAGCGCGAGCACCACGATATGTCTGTCTGCCGCGAGGGCGGATATGATCTCGCAGTGGAGGGCATCAAGGAAGCAGTCGCGCGCGGCTTCCGCGTGACCACGAACGCGACCTTCTTCGATGGGACTGATCCCAATTCTGTGCGCTCTTTCTTTGACGAAGTGATGACGATGGGCGTCGAGGGTATTGTGCTTTCGCCGGGATACAGCTATGAGAAGGCTCCCGATCAGCAGCACTTTCTGGGGCGCGCAAAGACGCGCCGGTTGTTCCGCGCGATCTTGTCGAACCGCAAGAAGTCGTGGAAGTTCAACATGTCGCCTTTATTCCTCGAATTTCTGATGGGCAAGCGCAACTATGAGTGCACTGCGTGGGGATCACCGGCGTACAACATCTTCGGATGGCAGAAGCCTTGCTACCTGCTGCAGGATGGCTACACGGAGACTTTTCAGGAACTGCTGGACACGACCAACTGGGATGAATACGGCACGGCGAGCGGCAATCCCAAGTGCGCGAATTGCATGGTGAGCTGCGGCTACGAACCTACTGCGGTCAGTTCAGGCTTTGGCTCGCTGAGCGGATTTTTTGCCATGGCCAAGGCAGCGTTGTTCAGCACTTATCAGGACAAGGGTGCGCTAGATCTGCTGAATAACCACACCACGTTTGCTGCGCAGCATGACCACTTCGTCAAGATCGAGAGCCTTACGGCTGCTCCCAAGCTTGAGGAGACACGTGCATGAGCCAACCCGTGCAGCATACTGGCGTTAATGTTGACGAACTGGAAGTAGTGGATGGCCGGGCATACGAGAACCTCGAAGGCTGGATCCCGGACCTTGCCAGTGAAGAGGACGTTCGCGCGGCGCTTGAGAAGGCCTTCGACTATCGCGGGGATATTTCGCTTACCTTCAAGAACGGCGAGCGCGTTGAGGCTTATGTCTTCAATCGGCATACCGGAAGCGGGCTTGCCGATTCTTATGTCCAGTACTTTGCTTCGAATGCTCTCGACAAGCGCAAGGTGAGTTATGCCGAGATCGCGCGCATTGAGTTCACCGGCAAAGACCGCGCTGCGGGCAAGCACTGGGAAGCGTGGCTGCAGAAGTATGCCGAAAAGAAGGCCGCGGGCGAGAAGAACATCGCTCTGCATCCCGAGGCGCTCGACTAACGTGACTGCCTACACCGTGCAGGACTGTGGCTGCATTGCGCTACCCGTAGAGTTGCAGGAACGCACCGGGTTATATCCAGGAGCCGGTTTTGAGCTGGAATCCGCGGAGGATGGCTCAAGCGTTACACTTACATCGATCAAGCGAGCGCCTAAACCGGACGAGCCTTCGCTGGGCGCTCACTGCAAAAGCAAATAAATTCAGAATGAAAATCTTCGTAACAGGCGCGACCGGTTTCGTGGGCCATCATGTGGCTCGCGAACTCGCTGCTCAGGGCGCGCAGCTGCGTTTGCTGGTGCGCAAGACCAGCAACCTGGCCAATCTTGAGGGCATCGCCGGCGAGACGCATGTGGGGGATCTTTCTGACCCTGACTCGATCAGGCCGGCGGTGCAGGGATGCGACGCTGTCATGCATGTCGCCGCAGACTATCGCCTCTGGATTCCCGATCCCAAGGCGATGTACCGCGTCAATGTCGACGGCACACGCGAACTGCTGTTGCTGGCGCGCGAGGCCGGTGTGCGCCGCGTGGTCTATACATCGAGCGTCGCTACGATGGGCTTTCGTCAGGACGGCATCATCGTCAATGAGGACACGCCCGTTTCGCTCGACAACATGGTCGGGCACTACAAGCGCTCCAAATTTCTGGCCGAACAGGTAGCAATTGCCGCGGCTGATGCAGGGCAAGAGGTGATGATCCTGAATCCCACGACGCCGATCGGTTCCAATGATTCGAAGCCGACGCCGACGGGGCGCATCTTTGTCGATTTCCTCAATGGCAAATTCCCGGCGTACGTGGATACGGGATTGAATCTTGTCGATGTGCAGGAGGTAGCGCGCACGCATGCTGCCGCGCTTGAGACAGGTACGCCTGGACGACGCTACATTCTCGGCGGAGAAAATCTGACGCTCAAGCAGATTCTCGACAAGATGTCCGCGATCACCGGTATTCCGTCGCCTACGGTGAAGATTCCCTTCGCTGTTGCCGCCATCTATGCGTTCTTTGAGGAGAACATCACCGGGCGCCTTCGCGGCAAGGAGCCTCGCGCCACCCTTGAAGAAGTTCGCATGGGGCGCAAGAAGATGTACGCGTCGTCTGCCCGCGCACAGCAGGAACTGGGCTTTCGGGTCGTGCCTGTGTATCCGGCCATGCGCGCGGCGATTGAGTGGTTTCGCGCCAATGGATATGCGCCGCCAGTATGACCGCAACCTCCAGGCCCCGCCCCGTTTTCATTGCCGCGCTGCCGCGCGAGATCGCGTCGCTCGTCGCTCGTCGCGGCTGGCGCGCCGATCGCACGTTTCTCGGCCGCAATATTCATCTTTTCGAGCATGAAGATGCGATCGTCGCCTGCGCAGGGATGGGCGCACATCGCGCTACACTCGCCGTTGAGGCCGCGCTCACCCTCGGTCCGGCGTCTGAGCTTATCTCGGCAGGGTGGGCCGGAGCCTGTACGAACTGGCTCGCCGTCGGAGACGTAGTGCGGGCCAACATCGTCATTGACGCGAAGACAGGCGAGCGGTATTTAACGGCAGAGAGAGAACAGGGCGCGCGTGGCCAGGAAGTGGTGGTCACTGTCTCCGCACCGGCGTCGGCCACGGAAAAACAGCGCCTCGCGATGAGCTACTACGCCTCTGCCGTCGATATGGAAGCAGCCGCGGTGGCCCGCATCGCCCGCGCCCGCGAAGTGCCATTTCGCGCCATCAAGGCCATCTCCGACGCCTACGACTTCGATCTTTCAGGCATGGACGGCTTCACCACGCACGATGGCCAGTTTCGCGAGGCGGCCTTTGCCTTGCACCTCGTCGTACACCCATCTCTCTGGAAACCCGTCGCAATCCTGGCAAAGGGAAGTAAACTGGCAGGAGGCAATTTGCAAGCCGCGATCGGCGAGCACATATCTCACAGTCGGGAACGCACATCATGAGCACTTTTACAGTTACGAGCAATGCCAGTTTTTCTGAGACTATTCCGGCGACCATGCGGGCTGCCGTCTATCGCGGCATCAACGACGTGCGCGTCGAAACGGTCCCGGTGCCGAAGATCGGAGCGGGCGAAATCCTGATCAAGGTCGCTGCGTGCGGCATCTGTGGCACAGACCTCAAGAAGATTCATACAGGGTCGCATTCGGCTCCGCGCATCTTTGGGCACGAAACTGCGGGCACGATTGCCGCTGTGGGCGAGGGCGTGACGAGTTTCGCGGTGGGCGAGCGAGTGATTGTCTTTCATCATGTGCCGTGCGGCAACTGCTACTACTGCCGCAAGAAAACCTATGCTCAATGTCCCATCTATAAGCCCGCTGGGGTTACCGCAGGATTTGAGCCATCCGGCGGCGGCTTTGCCGAGTACATTCGCGCAATGGACTGGATTGTCAGCGGCGGCGGCGTAGTCCGTATTCCTGACGATGTCCCATTTGAGCAGGCCATCTTCATCGAGCCGGTCAACACCGTTCTCAAGGGCGTGAAGACGCTCAATTTGCAACCGGACGAAACGGTGCTGGTTATCGGCCAGGGGCCTATCGGAATCATGCTGGCCTCGCTCTCGGCGCGCACGGGAGCGACCGTACTTACTTCGGACCTCTATCCCGAACGCCATGCGATTGCTTCGGGTTTTGGTCTTCGTTATCCAATTCACGCCGGTGAAGAAGACGTGGCGGCCCGAGCCAAGGCCGCAACGGAGGGTCGCGGCGCAGATACTGTGATTCTCGCGGTCGGTTCGAATGCGCTGATCAAGACTGCGATGGACGCTGTTCGTCCGGGCGGCAAGGTGTTGCTCTTCGCGGCAACGCAGCATGGCGAATCGACCTTCGATCCCGGGGCCGTTTGCATGGATGAGAAGAGCCTGGTCGGTTCGTATTCGTCCTCGATCGATATTCAGGATGAGGTCTCGCAGCTGGTCTTTGGCGGCTACCGTAATGGTTTCAATCTGACCCGCCTCATTTCGCATCGCTTCCCGCTGGAAGAGGCTGTCGAAGCAATTGATCTCGCTTCAAACCCGTCCTCCAGTTCGATGAAAATCATGATTGAGCACGAAACGACGGAGTTTGGAGCCTAAGCCGCCATGTCTTCAATCGTGCATGAAAGACAACCCGACACTCTGCCGCGCATTATGCCGGACGTGATGACCGCTGCAGTGCTTTACGGTCAGGAAGATGTGCGTATCGAGCGGGTACCGGTGCCTCGGGCGGCGTCGGGAGAGCTGGTCGTTCGGGTCGCGGCGGCTCTGACGTGCGGAACAGACCTGAAGGTCTTTCGTCGCGGGTATCACGCGCTGATGATTCAACCGCCTGCTTTGTTCGGCCACGAACTGGCGGGAGTGGTTGCCGAGGTGGGCGAGGACGTCGTCGGATTCGCCGTCGGCGATCATGTCGTTCCGATCAACTCCGCGCCGTGCGGTGAGTGCTACTTCTGTCGGCGTTCGCAGGAAAATCTCTGCGAAGATCTGCTCTTCAACAACGGCGCGTACGCCGAGTACATCCGTATTCCGGCGCGTGTCGTCGCCAAGAATACGCTGCGAATCCCCACCCACGTTTCCTTTGAGCACGCCGCGCTGACTGAGCCGTTGGCCTGCGCTTTGCACGGATTTGAAGACTCCAACCCTCGTGCCGGAGACATCGTGGCGGTCATCGGGGGAGGGCCTCTGGGTCTGATGATCCTGCACGTGGCAGCGCTTGCAGGTTGTGAGGTCATTGCTGTGGTGAAGCATGATGCGCAGGCGGCCGCTGCCAGAGCGCTCGGCGCCGCTCACGTTCTGCAGACGACCACGATTGACGATCCGGTCTCTGCAGTTCGAGCGCTTACCCCGAATGAACGTGGGGTAGATATCGCGATCGAAGCGGTAGCCCTCTCCGAAACCTGGGAGCAGGCCGTGGCGATTGTTCGCAATGGCGGCACGGTCAACTTTTTTGGCGGTCCGGCTGCGGGCACTGAGGTTCGGCTGGACACCAACCGCCTGCATTACGGCGATATTACTTTGAAAGCCACCTTCCACCACACGCCCGCGATATGCCGTCGCGCCTTTGAACTGATCACCAGCGGAAGGTTTCGAGCCGGGAAGTTCATCACCGGCTACGCACCGCTACGCGACCTGAAGCTTGCCTTTGCGCAGATGCTGGATCGTGGAAATCACGGCAACCTGATCAAGACCGCTATCCTGCCCAATGGTATGGAGTTCAACGGTGGTTCAGAAGCAGAGGCGGTACGATAGAGATGGTGAGCAGCGTAGCCAATACGAGATCTACGGCATCGGAATCGGCGCTGCTGCGCGCGCATGGATGGGCGGCGCTGCCTGCAAATTACGCTATTCCCGCTGTTGCGCCGACGCTTGAAGAGGCGCGTGCCTGGTGCAGGCAACTGGCGGAGACCCATTACGAGAATTTCCATGTAGCGTCATGGTTTCTGCCGAAGAAGCTGCGGCCCCATTTTCATGCGATCTACGCTTATTGCCGTGTTTCGGACGATCTTGGGGATGAGGTCGGCGACCGCGATCAATCTCTCGCGCTGCTCGACCAATGGGGCGAGGAACTCGATGCCTGTTACGAGGGCAACGCGCGTCATCCCGTCTTCGTCGCGTTGGCCGAAACGATTCGCGCCTGCAATATTCCGAAGGAGCCGTTTGCGGACCTGCTGACGGCGTTCAAGCAGGATCAGATTGTCACTCGTTTCCGCGATATGGACGAGGTGCTGGCGTATTGCCGCTACTCGGCCAATCCGGTGGGGCGTCTAGTTTTGTACGCATGCGGGTACTCGGATGCAGATCGCTTTCGGCTGTCGGACGCGACCTGTTCGGCGCTGCAGCTTGCCAACTTCTGGCAGGACGTGGCCAGCGATTATCACGAGCGAGACCGCATCTATATCCCGCAAGACGCGATGCAGCGCTTTGGCGTAACAGAGGCTACCATCTCGTCCGGAGAGGCCACGCCGGAGTTTCGCGCGTTGCTCAAGGACCAGGTAGCTTATGCTCGCGCACTTTTCGAAGAGGGTCTGCCGCTGATTGGCATGGTCGATAGCGATCTGGCTCTCGACCTAGACCTCTTCAGCCGGGGCGGGTTGGAAATTCTGCGGGCTATCGAGCTGCGCGACTACGACGTGCTCTCGGCTCGTCCGGCTATCTCGAAGTCACGCAAGATCACGCTGGCGCTGCGCGCTGTTTCGGGCAAACTCTTGCCGGGCCTGCGCCTCAAGAGCAAAGCCGCTTGACGGTGCAGTACCAATCCAGCGCGATGCCAACCCTCGTCGAAGCTTATGCAATCTGCCGGCAGATCGCGAAGCGCGAAGCCAAGAACTTCTACTACTCCTTCGTGGCTCTGCCGCCCGCGCGCCGCAATGCGATCTGCGCCATCTACGCCTTCATGCGCAAGGCGGACGATCTCTCGGATGACGAAAGCTTTACGCGCGAAGAGCGTCGCCGCCAACTCGACGCGTGGCTGGCGGATTGGCATCAGGCAAGGGAAGGCGCAATCACGACCGACCCGGTTTTCGTCGCAGTGCGCGATGCCGCGGCTCGCTTCAGGATACCTTTCAGCCTGTTGGATGAGCTGGTCGCAGGCACGACGATGGATCTCGAAACGCCGTCATCCGGCGCTCCCGACACTTACGCCACCTTTGCCGACCTTTATCGATACTGCTATCTGGTTGCATCGGTTGTGGGACTGGTCTGCATTCGGATCTTTGGCTATTCCGATCCGCGAGCAGAGAAGCTGGCCGAAGAGACGGGCATCGCATTCCAACTCACCAACATCCTGCGCGACGTTGCCGAAGACGCCGAGCGCAATCGTATCTATCTGCCGCTTGAAGACCTGGCTGCGCATGGGGTGTCTGTGGAGCAGCTCATTCATCACCCTGAGAATGCTCCCCTGGCCAACGAACGCGCGTTGTTGAAATCCATTGCCGACCGTGCTGAAGAGTACTACCGGTCTGCTCAGCAACTGTTGCCGCTGATCGACGCGGAGAGCCGTCCGGCGCTTTGGGTCTTGGTCTCGATCTATCACGGGCTGCTCAGGCGCATCGAGAAGGCCGACTACGACGTGTTTTCGGAGCGTGCGAGCGTGCCTACAGCGCAAAAGCTCGGCATCCTCTCCGTGGGCATGGCACGCATGGGCGTCAGCCGTCTCTTCGGCCCGTTATTCTCAAAGTAACCGTCTATGCCAACCTCCCCCATCTCACCTGAATCCGCCGAAGGCGCACAAAGCACAGTTACCGTGGTCGGCGGCGGGGTTGCAGGTCTATCCGCGGCATGCGCGCTTGCCGATGCGGGTTTTCGGGTGACCGTCCTTGAACGGCGGGGCTACCTGGGAGGTCGCGCCTCGTCGTACCTGCACCCCGGCACAGGCGAAGTGATCGACAATTGTCAGCATGTGCTCTTCGGCTGCTGCACCAATCTGACCGGGTTTTATCAACGGATCGGAGTCGCGGACAAGATTTTCTGGGACAACCGAATGACACTGATCGAGCCGGGAGGGCGGCGATCGGTGCTGGCTCCGTCTGCTTTGCCTGCTCCGATGCATGGGTTGCCGGCGATTCTCAGATCGAAGTGCTTCTCATTCAAAGACAAGCTCTCGCTGATCTACGCCTTCGTCGTGCTGATGTTTTCGCGCAATCCCGATCCCAACAGAAGTCTTGCCGACTGGCTCGACCGGCATCTGCAAACGCCGGGCACTTTGGATCGGTTCTGGCGGCTGGTGATCGCCAGCGCGCTCAATGCAGACCTCGACCAGATTGCGTTGCCGTACGCCGCCAAGGTTATTCGCGAGCTTTTTCTCAACTCCGCCTACGCCGGCAGCATGGGCATGAGCACCGTGCCGTTAAGCGACCTGTACGCCGGCGCGAAGGCCTATCTTGAAGCGCGAGGCGGCTCGATTCGCTTCAACTCCAGCGTCGAATCTGCCGAATGGGACGAAAACCAGCGCAGATGGACTGTCCGAACACAACAGAAACAGTATTGCTGCTCAGAACACCTGATCATCGCGCTCCCTTTTGAAGCAACGGCTAAGCTCCTGCCCAACATTCTCGCCCATCCGAGCCCTGTTCAGCTTGAGGCGCAGCTCCAGACGCTGGAGCATTGGCCAATCTGCAGCGTCCATTTGTGGTTTGATCGCGAGATCACGGAACTGGATCACGCTGTTCTGCTCGACCGCGACGTTCACTGGATGTATCACAAGTCCCGCTGGCAGCCTCAGCGCGACTCGAAGGCCAGCTATATCGAACTGGTCGTGAGTGCCTCGCGGGAGTTTGCAACTCTCACCCGCGAGCAGGCAATCGCACGGGCACTGAGCCAGCTTGCGGAGTTCTTCCCGGAAGTGAAGCAGGCGAAGGTGCTGAAATCAGCGCTCATCAAGGAGATGCGCGCTACCTTCGGCGTGCCTCCCGGAGTCGACCGCTCGCGTCCCGGCACCATCTCGCCGTGGCCCAATTGCTATCTTGCCGGCGACTGGGTCGCGACAGGGTGGCCTTCCACCATGGAATCGGCCGCCCGTAGCGGTCACCTCGCAGCGGAAGCTCTCTGCAAAAGCCAGGGTGACGGGCGATCCATTCTCGTTCCGGATTTGCCCCCGACGGGTCTGATGAAGATATTCGGACATTAATAATATCTGCTGACGGTTAAGCTCTACGGCTTGGGTTGTTGAGCGCCAATCTTGTCGTCATTCCGCTCCTGATCTTTCTCATCTTTATGGGTAGCGAAGTATTCATCCTGCTCATGCAGCAGGCGTGTGGCCTGATCGGACAGCTCCTCGCCGCTCTCGATCGCCTCCTTGCGGGCCAGGTCGAAGCCCGATTCTCCGGGCAGCGTTCGCAGAATGCTCAGCCACCGCGGCATCACCTCAGCCAGTGGCTTCAGTGCTTTGCGAATGTCGGAATGACGGTCGGAGTACTGGTCAAGATTGCTACCCATTTCGTCCATCAGCGCGGTAAAGTCCTGCAGCGCGTCATCCAGCTTTATGACACGTTGGGCAGACCTGGGACGTCCGGTCAGGTCCTTGATTCGGCTGGCGCGCTCCTCAATAATCCTGGTGTAGATCTTGACGCGCATTACTGGATAAACAGCGCTTTCCCGCACTTCCTCGATCTCGGTCTCGGAGAGTTTTGCGGTGCGGACGTGCTGGGCGGACAGGGAAGCGGGCAGGGAAAAGGAGGCAAGAGCCATCGCAAGCAACAGGAGGGAGGTTCGTAGGATTCTTGGTTTCATGTGGCGATCAGGGGTCATATGCCGGCCGCCACGATTCTATCCAACTCGCAGACAGAGATACAGGGCTACCAGGTGAATCTGCTATTTTTTGAAGACCTGCATCATGGTTTCTGTCTGAATCTGGTTGACTTGCGCCAGAGTCTCGGCGACAAGCGGACGGTCCTCAAGAGCACTGGCATGAAGCAGTTCATTCAACCGGAAGGCGGTATGTCGAAGCAGAATCTGGGCATTCTTGAGGCGCTTTTCGTCGTTGGCGACGGCGATATGGATTTTCTGCGCAAAGCCGCCAACCCGCTTCAAGGTATCTGAGGCTTTTTCAAATTCCCCGGCGGCGTACTGTGCTGAAGAGAACTCGATCATTTCGTGGACCAGTTCGGCGTAGAGAAAACACTGCTCGCGCGGCTGGGCCTGGCTGGCTTTCGCTTCGAGTGCCGCAATGCTTTGAGCGTCTGGCTGTTTGCTATCGATTGCTGCGTTGGTTGGTCGAGGGGAAGCGACGACGAGGAGAACGACGAGAACTGCGACAGGAGCCACGGTACGCATCTTCGAACCTCCGAGCTATCCGGTTCATCGACTATTTTATGAACTGATCAGTGGGTTTTCTCCAATGCGACCAGCCGTTGCCGCGCTTGCCATTCCTGATCCGGGAAATTGCCCGCGGCCGAATCCAAAAACCGGTGATAGTATGAGACGGCCTGCTTCTTGTCGTGAAGGGTATCGTAAGCAGTCGCCCACAGGAAGTAAATAGTAGCACTTTCAGGCAAATATTTTGATCGGATAGTAAGCGCTTTAATCGTTATATTTGGCTGATGTGTCTCAAATGAAGCAAAAGCCAGCCCATTCCAGGCTTCCCCGTTGGTTTCGTCGGCCTCGGTTGCGCTTTCGAAAGCCTTGACCGCCTCGGGATAGCGATGCAGCCGGATAAGATTTTGACCGTGGCCGGCCAGCAGATCGGAGTCCCTGGGGTTTGCGGCGAGCAACGCTGTGTAAAGCTCGTCCGATTCGGCGTATTCGCCTGCGTCGGCGTGGACTTGCGCCAGCATTCGCGTGATGGCAGCGTCCTGCGGATGCTTCGCGTGGAACTGTTGCAGCAGCGGGAGTGCGTCCGCCTTGTCCTGCGCTACGAGGACGGCCGCAAGCTGGGCGGTCAAAGCTGGATCCTCAGGCGATTTCTTCAGGGCTGCTTGCAGCAGCTCTTCGGCGTCCGGATACTTCTTCTGCGCGATCAACAGATGGGCGAGCCCGGCGACGGCAGGGCTCGAGTCTGGGTCATTTTTGAGCAAGCGGCGGTAGGCTGCCTCGGCGCCGGCTCCATCGCCGTTGGCCTCGGCCAGAGTGGCGGCCATCAAGGTGTCTTCAGGAGTCTCCGGCGTGAGTTTAAGCGCCTCCAGCAGATCGATAGACGCCTGTGCCGGATCGGCTTTGCCGGCAGCGCCGCGCATTTCAATCTGTGCCAGCGCTCTCCACGCGCGTGCTTTTGCTGCCGCTCCTGCATCTCCCGGGTCGAGTCTTGTAGCCGTCTCCAGTGCGGGATGAGCCTCGACTGGTTTGCCCATCCGCGCCAGCAGAAGTCCCAGGGAAATCTCAGCCTCAAAACTCTTCGGATTGGCTTCCAAAGCCTTCCGGTACAGCCCCACCGCGTCGTCATTCCGTCCTTGAACATCGGCCAGGTAGCCGGCGTCAAAGAGCGCGCGGGCGTCTGACGGATGCGCCGCCAGCCACGAATCCAGAATCGGCTCGGCGGTCTTCCAGTCGCTCTTCAGGATGGCTGCCTCGGCTTTGGCCAGCTCGGGGGAATTGGCGCTCGCCTCACTCTGCAACTCGACTTTCTGGTCCGCCTGTACCCCCTGCGAAGACGAAGACTCCTGCCCAAAAGCAGGCAACGCCACCCCCAGCATCAATAGGAACAAAAAACGACGCACGCAATACCTCAGTCTCAAGTTTATCCGGAAGAGCAGCAGGTGGTTAGACGCCGCATGACTTAAGCTGAGATCGTCGCGTACAAAAGTTCAGAGCTTAAGTTGACAGTCTTTTCCAATTGAAGGATGAGCCTGAAGTGAGCGAAGTTCAGGCGAAGTGGTGAAGGTCCTTTCGGGTTTGATTTTGAGTCAGGTTAGCAGTCGCGACCGTGGCGGAGGGAATGTGG